>VFSW01001119.1_pt1 | contig 40285 bp, 28 predicted proteins | sample 5358111 | NCBI WGS metagenome assembly VFSW01 (sample SAMN11554181, study PRJNA540505) | mine drainage metagenome | isolation source: sediment from site ElyBrook_90M | place: USA: Ely Copper Mine, Vershire, VT | collected 2017
CGCTCGCCGTACCGAAGCGCCAGTACTACTACCTTTCGTCCGCCGGGCGGCGGCTGTTCGATCTGGCGCTCGGAAAGGCCACCTTGGCTTTCATCGGTTCGGGATCGAAGCCGGACATTCTGCAGGCACATCAACTGATAGCCAAACATGGAGATCGCTGGGCGAGCGAGTGGCTTCGCATCCGAGGATTGGACGACTGGGCGGAATACTGGGAAAGCCGCGATACCAGGGCCCGCGCGCCATCCACCGAAATCCTCTCTGTGAACGGGAAGGGAAAGCTCCCCAAGGAGGAACTCCGATGGCACGACGCATAGCAACAATGGCGTTAATCGCTTTTCTTTTGGTGCCTGCATCGGCGCGAGCGCAGTTCGGTGGGGGAACACAGATCGTCTTTGACCCGAGCATGTTCGCTCGGCAACTGCAGCAGCTCCAGCAAGAGACTCAAACTGTCCTCACCGAAGCGCAGCAGCTTCAGTACATGATCAGGAACACCACTGGCGGATACGCCGGGGTGTGGCAGTCAAGTCAGTCGATGCTCGACGAGCTGGGCGGGATCATTCAGCAGCAGGGCGGACTTTCGTACACGCTAGGCAACCTGCAATCGCAGTTTCAGCAACAGTTTCCCGGCTACGTTGTGCCACAGAATCCGGACCAACAGGAAGCCAAAAACATCGCCACCACGTTGAACACCCTCAATGGGACTCTGGCGGCAGCCCAATCGCAAGCGCAAAATTTTGCCAACGAGCAGGCACAATTTGGCGAGCTCGAAGGTATGAACAAGACCGCTGCCGGAAATCTGCAGGCAATCGAGGTGGGCAACGAAATCGCCTTGCAGCAGGTGCAGCAGATTCAGATGCTGAGGCAGTTGGTTGTCGCCATGATTAACGCGCAGAACGTCGTCGCCGCCAATGCGGTAAATCGCGCCGCGGCCGAAGACGCCAGTACCCAACGGTGGCTTAGTGCTGGCCCGACTGTCCCATTTTCAGTGGCGCCGACAGGCAGCCAATAGAGCCGAGGGAGACCAGTCATGAAACGTGTCAGGCTTTGCGTGTTGTTGGTCTCCGCCTTCATTATTGCCGCTTGCCACAACAACAATACTGACCAAACGCAGGATGCGCTTGCGGCTTTAGAGTCGAACGCCCCCAACCAGCAATATGGTGCGGCCTTCTGGAGCGCCGAGTACCAACGGAAGACTGATCTATGGCGGCGCGCCGTCGATTTCTGCAGCCAGTCCGCGCACCAGGATTCTGCGAACTGTGCGGCAGTCCTCAGCCAAACTGAGAATTCCAGTGCGAAGGGCTGGTTGGGCGGAGGGACCAATGTTCCCTTCGGGCTGCAGCCACAACCTACCGGAAGCCCAAGCCATTAGAGGCACCGAATATGAACAACCTCGACAATATAGGCCAGACATTTCAATGGGCCGGCCAGAGATACATGGCGATCATGCAGCCTTTTGCGGAGAAGATTTTCTTGGGGTTGGTGCTCATCGAGATAATCATAACGTGCGTGCACTTCCTCACTGACCAAGATGAGCCCACCCGCCTTCTCGCCGAGTTAGTCAAAAAGTCACTCGCTCTCGGGTTTCTGTACGCGATGATCGTCAATGCACCAATATGGTTTAGCGCGATTATCCAAGGCTTCCAGCAAATTGGTGGACAGGCCGCAGGTATACCTGGTCTCAGCCCGAGCTCCGCTTTTAACAGCGGTCTTGCGCTTTTCCAGATCATTTATCGCGGCTTCGGAAGTCTCGGTTGGTTTCACGTAACGCTGGCGGCTCTGATCGCATTGATCGCCGGGTTGATCATGTTCTTATCGTTCGCCCTCATAGCCGGACAAATGCTGTTAGCACTGTGCGAGGCATACGTGGGCGCTGGAGGTGGTGTACTTCTTCTGGGATTTAGCGGGTCACGCTGGACGATTAAGTTTGCGGAAGGCTTCTTAGGCTGGATGGTGGGAGTGGGGATCAAAGTGTTTTTCTTATATCTAATGGTTGGGATTGGACTGACTATTACCGCGGGTTGGAACACCGCTCTGCTCGGTTGGACATCCGGCGATCCATCCCTTCCCCTGACGATCGCAGGCGGAGCATTGATCTTCGCACTTCTCGCTTGGACTATTCCGAGCACCGCCGCATCAATCGCGGGCGGTGCGGTTTCCCTCAATTTGAGCCACGCCTTCGAAACCGCGATGGCTGCTTATGGCTTAGGCCGAATTGCGACAAGCCATAATGCCGCGACAGGTGAATCTGGCGCCCCAGCGCAAGCTGGCAATTCGCTCGGTGCAAGCCTCGAAGCGGGCGACAAGGCTGCGGCCAACAACGGCGCTAGGTCTGCGTCAAACCATCCGACGGTCCGGATGCCATCAAGCCTCCCCGCGTCGGCTTCGTCCAGTCCAAATGGAAACCAAACGGCGGGTGTAGGTCGCAGTTCGGGTACTCAACTGCATAGTCATACCGTTCAAACCTCTTTGCTCTGAAAGCGAAAGATCGACGGCTACGACACCCTGAATCGTCTGAGAAATCTGCCAATACCTGCTTCGGTTCTAGCCTCAGTTTAAGCGGCCGGGATCTCCGACAAATCAGGCGAAGCTGTCGCCCCACGTGTTCAGCGCTTCATCGATTGTTGCTCGGAGCTTTGGCGCAAAACGAGTTGGATCTGGAAGTTTGCCAACAAAAGGGTGCCACTTGAACATCAGACTGACCCCGGGTCGAATACCGAATTTCTTAAATCGGCGGAGGCGATCGATGTCTCTCTTGTGCGGGTCGTGCATCATTAATCCTTTGGTCTGAAGGTAGCGAAGCTCACGAGCGAGTTCCGATCGGTTGAATTGTCTGATGCCTTCAGGATGGGATTTCCAGAACTCGATGTATTTAGCAAAACCCATAGGGGGGTCGCTGACGTGCGGCGGCCAACCTCTTCCGAAGGGGCCGCCGAAATGCAAATTAGCGTTGACGACCCAACGTCCATCCTCAAGATTTTTCAATTTCGTAATGTCAACGTTGCGATAAAACGGCTTTGCTTGCTCGATGTCGTCAGCGGGGTAGAGGTTAAGCCGCGCTGTGCCGACGCCGGTGCTCCCGTCGTCCAAGTTTAAGTATGCGGTCCCAATTCCATCGCTATGCTTTGATAGAGAAATAAAATACCCATGCTGCGGTCGATAGGAGACCGGCGAAGTTATTTCCTTCATTACCTTGTAAGTCCAGTTATGCATCGGCTTATGGCCGAGGGCGCCAGTTCCCGGCTCCCAAACGGGTTTCCGGTAAATCTTCTGGCACCTCGCCAAATAATCGCGATCTACGGCGTCAAGACGGCTTGCAAGTGCCTTAACGAAATCCCGGGCTTCCTCGACGATCCATGGGTCCGTGGTCAGAATGACGGCTTCTGTAAGATCCTCACGGGAGTACTTGGATACGTTCGTGCTGCCGATCACAGCTGTTTTATCGAAAACGAAGACCTTGGCGTGAAGGCGTTGAAGCGAGTATACGGCTACACCTTTGTCCATATATTGCCGAATCAAGGCCGGATCGGTTGCCCCGACCTTAACCCGTGCTTTGCTCATGTCGACAACTAACACGTCACCCTTTCCGAGCCGCAGCAACTTCATACCGGCTGAAGCGACATAAGCAACTGCAACATGGCAACGCTTCGAGGTTCTCGACAACTCAGATATTTGGTCCCAAATGTCCTCGGTCAGGAATTCGCTATTCGCCATAGACAATTTGGCTCCTTTGCTCCAGATCTGAAGTATGGTTGTTCGTTATGAATGGTCTACCCAAATCACAGCAACCAGGACCAGCTGATTTTTGCAAGTTTGGACACGCGATCCGTGGTCATAGTAAGTGAGCGGAAATTCAAAATGCATATGAGTCCACCAGACCGAGGTTCAGCGGCATTTCTGTGAAAGACAACTCGCTTCACCGTTGGCCTCACCGCTCTATTGAATGAATCGTTGCTCGCCGTGTCTGGAGATCGCCCGCCCGGACCGCGCACCAGCAGCAGCTTTCAGGAGCCAATAATTAATTGAGCCGGATGCAGTACGGACGAGGTACGTAGCGCCCAGTTAACACGTCAAGAGCAGCAATTGCAATAAATTGAATGCTGTGACAAGCTGGGGCGACTTTAGGTTGTTAGACTGTTGGTGGACCCGCGCCGATTCTCGACGTGAAGGGTGGGGGAATGTGCGATGGGACTGAGCCCTTTCGCGTTTGTGCGAATTGATGGTGGCGTAGACGGTGTCGGGAAACTCCTCGAGATCACCCAGGAAACTGCCAGTCTAGAGTATTTCGCTTCCCCTGCAGGCCCAGACCTGAGAAGGGTCGATGTGCCGAGCGATAGTATTCAGGAAATCGAACTCTCCCCTCAAACTCGCGTCTACTGGTACGACAAGCAGAATCTGGCTTGGCGGGTGGGACGTGTTGCGGCCGAAGTGATCGATGCTAGAGCTCTGCAGAAAGCTGAAGATTACTACCCCGTTCGCTTCCCGAACGGCAAAGATGCGATTCTTCCGCGCTCACAGTTGTACGTGCGGTGGTCTCATCCGATTGAAGATCCGACCGCATATCTGGCAGCACAGATCACCGAAACGCCTTTCTTTTTTGAAGGTCGCAGGGAGATCGTGGCTCACCTTGCGACTCAGCGTGCGGCGTTCGGCGGCCTTACCGGCCTCGCATCCTCCGCGATCGAATTGCTCGCTCACCAAGTGGCGATAACCCGTCACGTGCTCGCTGATCCTATCGAGCGATATCTCCTGGCAGATGAGGTAGGACTCGGGAAGACGATCGAGGCGGGAATCTTGATTCGCCAGCATCTGATCGACTTTCCCCATGATGCGAGAGTGCTGGTCGTCGCGCCGAATCACCTGCTTGGCCAGTGGCGTTCCGAATTGGCGGCGAAATTCTTTCTATCGCAAGATAGGCGCGTGGCCGTCGTTTCTGAGGAAGAAGTATCTGAATTCCTCGGTACCCTCAACCTCACAATGTTGGTCGTTGACGAGGCGCAACGTCCAGCTCTTCGAGCCTTCGATGCGGACGAAAGACAGCGCCGTTTGTACCGAGCTCTCGAAATCATTTCAGAGCAAACGCCGCGCCTGATTCTCCTCTCCGGAACCCCAGTACTCCATCAGGAAGATGGTTTTTTGGCGATGCTTCACCTTCTGGACCCCGATGGATACCGATTAGAGGATAGAGAACCATTCCGTCGCCGCGTTCGTGAACGGCAATTGGTTGCTGACGCGATCCTGGACCTTTCAGATGACGCCACCGCACTCTTCGCAGAGGAAGCACTCAATCGACTGGCGTTGACCTTCCCCGAAGACAAACGGCTTATGGAACTTGTTCACTCTGCACAGGGCTATGTATCATCCGATGAAGCGGGTGATGGCCGTATTTCGGCATTCCAAGCCGTCCGCACCCATCTCTCTGAGTTGTATCGCCTCCATAGGCGCCTCCTCCGAACGCGCCGCGACGATCCTAGAGTCATAGATCTTCTGCCCCGACGAACAGGAGCTCTTGTGATCGCTTGCGACGATCCTGCTCTGCGGGAAGCTTTTGCCTTTGTGGACCAATGGAGAGACGAGCTCATTCGCTATAATCCCACTCAAGGGAGCCAACAAAGACAGCTCTTTACCTTGTGGGTAGAATCTGCGCTGTCACATCCACTTATTCTGCTTCGATATATCGAGGCACGCTTGGCGCTTCATGAAGGCGGAGAGGCAAAACCTCTCTCGTCCATGCAGCGCGAGTTGCTCGCGTCGCCTTGGGCGTTCGAAAGAGAATTCAAGCTACTATCCGACGCGCGTACCCTAATCGCGGCTGCAGGTTCATCGGAGATTCGTGCAGAGACCGTCACAGCTTGGCTCAGCTCGCATGCAGATATCGGCAAAGTCGTAGTCTTCGTAGATGATGCAGAAATCGCCGACCTGGTTGCGACTCTTCTAGCTAGAGCCTTGGGCTCAGACAAAGTACTTCGCCATCGGGCCGACGGGCAAAGCGAGCAACTTTTCGAGGGAAAGCCCGTCGTACGCGTGCTCGTTTGCGATGCGACTGCGGAGGAAGGCCTGAATCTTCAGCGCATGGGAGCAGCCATCGTTCACTATGATCTACCCCTTGCGCCTACGCGTATAGAACAACGTATAGGCCGCGTGGATCGCATCGAAGCGCGCGGCCGGCTGCGGAATGTCATTTTCTCGTCCAGTTGCCGTTACGAGGAACAATGGCTCGCCTGTCTCGACAAGGTGATAGGCGTATTCCACAGATCCGTGGCTCCTTTACAATACGTTCTGCTTGAAGCGACAACACTAATCCGCGATCGACTTCTTGACGAAGGCTGCGAGGCATTCGAAGCAGCAGAGCAGCATCTCCGGAACCCGGATAACGGCCTTGACGCTGAACTTCGCCGGATCCGTGCACAAGAGGCGCTCGACTCTTTCGATTCTAATTCCGCGGCAGATCAGGATTTCTTTGAGACTCTCGAACAGGCAGATGTGCAAGTCGAACAAGACGGCGACAAAGCGTTCGACAGTTGGGTTGTCGAACGCCTGAATTTTGTCCGGCGCGAAGCCAAACCCGATGGATTCCGCTACTTCCATGATTATCGTCATCCGACCCTAGTGCCTTTACACGAAGTCGTAACGAACTTCCGACGTTGCATCGATCGCGACCCCGACTCTCGTGTGAGCAAAACGCAACTAGGCTTCCGTCCTATGACTTTCAACAGGGTGGTCTCCGAAAAGCACGCCCTTGGACTTCTTCGCGTCGGCAACCCGTTCGTCGATGGTATGGAAGCGCTTTTGCGAGCGGACGACCGCGGGGCAGCTTTCGCAATGTGGCGCCACATTCCCTCTTTCCCATCGCCGGCCGAACTCTTCTTTCGCTTCCAGTTCTTCGTTGAAGCGGATTTATCTGCGGCACGGACTCTTCTAGAATCCCACCGGGGCTCTCCGGAAGCCCTCCGCCGGCGCGCGGATTCTGCTTTTCCACCCGAATACAAAGCTATATGGCTCGACTCTGATCTCGCTCGCGTTGATGACCCGTCCGTCCTCTCACTTTTGGACAGACCCTTCAGCAAACAAAAACGGAAGGACGGAGGTAAAGACTTCAATATACGGTTGGAAGACTGGAGTTCTGTTAGTACTCTCATTCCACTTACCGACTGGGGAGAATTGTGCGAACGAGCACGGCGCTCGGCCCGACAGCACCTAGCGGACGCCGAAGCGTTCCGAGAACATCTTCTGCGTTGTGCGACTCGGCTCCGCAAGACGTTATCGATCGCCAATGAAGTTCTGCAAAGTCGCATTGCTCGCCTTACAGGCGCGATTTGCTTGTCTGAAACAGAGAGCGCCGAGTTTGAACGAGAGATAGGGGAAGTTCTTGTAGCTGGAATTGAGTTGCCCAATATTCGAGTTGACTCAGTTGGCTCGATATTCCTGTCAGCTGTTGCAATGCCTTCGGTGAAGGAATCGGACCAATGATCGCGCCACTTCGCGAGTTGCAGACGCTCGTACTCGATCCAGATCTAAGCCGTCGCCCTGAGAACCATGATGATCCGCTGCTAGCTCGCATCAGGCACGCACTTATCTCGATCGCGGAACGTCCCGACGACGTAGGGCCAAGCGACTTGGCCGCGTTGCTCCGCCAAGCGACATTGCGGTGCCACCTGTCTCGTGATGAAGCCGCCGAACTCCGTGTGCCGAATGTCCGGCCATGGCCGGATGAGCGCACTTGGCGGGTTTTCCACTGCAGCGTTAGCCCCATCGAGCGCAACTATTTTCTCATCAGACCAGAGCGCTGGGAACCAGCTTGGCTCGACGCCACCGCGCCCCAGGTAGTGGACGATGCCATTGCAGAGATACCTCGGCGGCGCGCCCGAGCCGTTCCGGGGGACCCGTGTCTCAACGAGTACACCGGACTGACCGAATACTTCTCGCCCGGACAGCGTGATGCTGTTCGCGGTGCGTTTTTGATGCCGACAGGAACCACCCTAATCATCAACCTTCCGACGGGGGCTGGAAAGACACTCGCATTTCAGCTGCCGTCGCTCGTATGGGCCTCAGAGGGCGCGCTGTCGATCGTCATCGTTCCAACGATCGCGCTTGCCCGTGATCAGGAGGAACGATTTCGAGAGCTGCTTCGCCTATCACCCGCTCAGCACTCATTGGCACGCAAATCGTTCGCTTACCACAGTGGTCTGAGCGACGAAACCAAGAAGACCATCTTGAGCGACATTCGCAACGGCGGCATTCCGATTCTTTTCACTTCTCCAGAAGCAGCACTCGGCGCACTGCGCGCTCCGCTATTCCAAGCTGCCCAACAGGGACGACTACGCTACTTCGTAATGGACGAGGCCCACGTGGTGAGCCAATGGGGTCAGCAATTCCGCCCGGAATTTCAAAGCATTGCAGGTCTTCGGGAGTCCCTCCTCGAGGAATGTGCCGCGGATGGACGATTTCGCACGCTTTTGCTGACCGGAACTCTCGCCCCCGAATCGTTCCAAACCTTGCGACAACTCTTTGGCGGCGAAGACTGTCAAATTGTTGCGGAACCTGCACTTCGACCCGAACCAGGGTTTTTGATTGACTGCCCCAACAGCGAGGAACAAAGGCGTCAGCGTCTGCTTGAAGCGATCCGCCACCTTCCGCGCCCGATCATCTTATATACAACCCTTCGCGAGCACGCCTTCGAATGGTTGTCGATCTTGAAATCCTCTGGATTCCGGCGTGTTCGTTTGGTTCGCGGCGGGGATCTCGCCGGCTCCGAAGGCGAGCAACTCCTTCGGGACTGGCATACTCGCGCGGCCGACATCATGGTCGCGACGTCTGCTTTTGGTCTAGGCGTCGACCAAGCCGAAGTGCGGTCGGTCATCCACGCGTGCCTTCCTGAAACAATAGACCGCTATTACCAGGAAGTCGGACGCTCTGGCCGCGACGGCAACGCAGCTGTTGCTCTGCTCGTAACCACGCCTGCGGACTTGGAAACTGCACGCAATCTCAGCCAAGAGAAGTTGATCAGCGTAGATAGAGGCTTTGAGCGTTGGGAAGCCATGTGGATCCGCCAGCGCGCAGGAAGTGCAGATTCCCACATCCTTTCCCTCGATAATCGACCAGTGGACATCGCGGTACCTGGTGTATGGAACGCTTCTTGGAATCTTCGGACGCTTGTCCTCATGGCACGCGCTCGTTTGATTCAATTCGCTGCCCACCCTCCTCCCGTTGTTGAGCGCAACGCTGGTGAAGATGACGCGCTCTTTCACGAGCGCCGGCGAAAGGAACTGGAACGATATTGGACTGAAGTTTCAATTCGCGTTCTAGATCCCAAAGTGTTCAGGCAAGAGCATTGGGAAGCTGTCGTTGACCGCTCACGAAAGGATCTTCGCGCGGCTGACGTTGAAGCCCTGAATTTTCTCAGTCAGTTACTTAGTCTCGAACGTCCGCTAAACGACATCTTTCGCGAAGTCTACACGCTTTTCGAGCCTTTTCTCCGACCACCGTATCTTCCCGGGAGTTGCCCTGTGACGCGCCGAATCGGCAAAGCGGGTTTTGAATCTACGGAACCCGACATCACCACCCTCAATCGAGTGGCTACGTACATGTCACTCAGCTTCCAGAAGGCCATCGCGCCGTGCTACGACCACACAGGACGAGCATGGATAGAATACGACTCTCATCGAAGCGATTCCGGATTGACGCGTGCCCGCTTACTTCAGTTCCTTCGTTATTTTGTTTCGGCTGGCGGGATCGAGGTGTCCATTCCAGACGGCTACCTTGCTGCCGGAGAATGGCGGCAGCTACGCGAGCGAATGCCGCTCCGCTTCTTGATTCGTACGCCCATCGACACTTCGGTCGAAGAACCTTTGCAATCTCATTTGCCTGTGCCGCGCTTGACGATTCTCAGTGGATTTGAGACCCAGGCGGCCGTGATTAGACCGATCCTACAAGTTAAGAGACCGTTCCATATTATTGTGTTGCCATCCACTGCGCTTGATCCGGATCGACCCACTCGTCGCTTGCTGGATATCAAGCCGCGCCTCACGTTGGAAGAAGTACTGGATCGACTTGCACAATGAGTTTACTCAATCGCCCATCTGATGGACTGCTAAGTGTATTGCTGGCCCTCCGGCGAGCAATCCTTGCCTATGGCCCCCAGACTGAGGAGTCACTGGTCGCCCTATGCGTACCAGCTTCTCTGGACGGAAAACCAGAAATGGCTCGGAAAACTCTTACCCGCTGGAAGCAACTCGGTTTCTTTCAGGTATCAAAAGATCGACTTGTAATTTGTCCACAAATTGCGACGATAGGACCAGACGATGTGGATTCGCTGCGCGCATTACTCCTTCGGTTGGTACTTGACCCGACAAACAATCCGGGATTGATCGGCGAAGTTGGTTCATCCATTGAAGACAACGAAAGCTCTCTAGGTTCCGATTTCACTCGCGCCGCTTGTTGGGCGCTCGCTCAAGATCCTTATCGATTTACGGCAACTTGGCCAGCCGTCGAAAGTCTTCAGAATGAGCAGGCAATCGCGCCGCGACCCTTTGTGAACGACACCAGGTGGCAGGGATTTGCGGAGTGGGCGGCATTCTCGGGCCTCGCGTGGAGCGCGGTCGCACCTTCCCGCCTAGTCTTGGATCCAGCGTTTGCAATACAGAATCTGCTTCCTGACATTTTCGCAGGAGAAACATATCTTGATCAGAGTTCTTTTCTCACCCGCTTGGCTCGGCACCTACCGGTAATTGATGGCGGTCGATATCGAACTATTATCGAGAACCAAATCCAAAAACCGTGGCGTTCTCTCCGTTCCAACGAAATCTCACCATCTCTTTCCGCGGCTCTCCTGCATTTGGAGGAGAACGGTCGGCTGGAGCTACAAACGCGAGCCGACGCACCGCAGAAACTGCTGCTCGGCCGCGACGGTCGAGAATTACGGTCCATTAGCCATCTGGGTTACAAAGAAGAGTCGTAATGTCTAAGGCAGATTTACTCAGATATTGGCCACGCGAGGAAGAGGTTGCTGCCTGCGTTAAGACGGAAGCTGAGGCCGCCAGCGAAGAAGTCTGTCTGGCGGTACATCAGCCTATGCGATTTGAGCGACGAGTCATTGGCTCGGCAATTGATAGTGAGGGTCGCTGCGACGAACACGAGTTATTGCGCGCCTTCCTGGACGAGAAATTGACTGAGGGGCGTGTGATCTTACCCATTGAGGGAAGTTCAGGTGTTGGCAAATCCCACGTCGTCCGCTGGCTACACGCGCAAATCCATCGCATGCCCGGTGCCGACCGTCGCGTCGTCATCCGAATCCCGAAGGGCACTAGCCTCAAGGGCGTATTGACCATTCTCCTTGAAAAGCTTGAGAGCCCAGTTTATGAGCAGTATCGGCAACAACTATCAATTGCGCAAGAACGTCTGAACCCAGAGTCCGCTGCGGGACAACTCTGCGAGGCCCTCGCCGACATCCTTGTGGAAATGGCTAGTAGAGCAACCCAGCGCCTCCGTGAGAACCCTCTCGACAAGGATGCACGTGATATAGCGGCTTATGCCAACGCTAAACTACTTCCAACGTTGCTAAGAACACAGCTGTTAAGGGATCAGCATTTCATTCGCACCTGTGACCACAAGCATGGAGTCGCAAAACGACTCGTAGAACAACTGTCCGAGAGTCGCCCTCCGGACGCTGAAGATGATCGCCAACACCTATTCAGTCCCGATGATTTAGTTTTCGACTTGAGAATCGAGCGTAGCGTGCTCGGCCTCGATGAGCGAAGAGCACTTGAACAACTTGACAGGCCAGAGCGCCGCGATGCGGCGATTCGAATCCTCAACAAAGCTCTGGACTCTGCGAAAAATCGTCTTTTCGCTTTCGGCTCGACGGTCCTCGATCTCTTCGACGCTGTCCGCCGCGAACTTCTCAAGGAAAACAAAGAACTTGTCTTACTAGTCGAGGACTTTGCAGATCTGTCGGGGCTTCAGAACGAACTTCTCCAAGCTTCCATCAAAGAAGCAATCCGCGAGGGCAAACAGGTCCTTTGCACGATGCGCACTGCCCTAGCATACACCACAGGATATCTGGAAGCCGAAACCGTACTCACCCGCGCCAATATAGTCTATCGTATACCCGACCAACCCGGCGATGACGACGAAATCCTCGGACGGATCGCGCGGCTCGTCGGTTCTTACTTGAACGCAGCGCGCACAGGTGAGCGACAACTCGCAAAGGCATACCAGCGAGCCGATTTTGAGAGTTCCGCTCAGTGGGTGCCACGATTCGAGCAGAAGATTGAACCAGACGCGCGGGCCACGCTCGAAGTCTTCGGCTCATCAGACGAAGGATACGAACTCTTCCCCTTCAACCAAGCCGCTATACATGAACTTGCTCGCGAAGGTTGCTTACGAGATGGTCGGCTCGTTTACAATCCCCGCTTTGTCATCCAGAACGTAGTCAAAAAGGTGCTCATCCATCGCGATTTGTTCCAGCATGGTGATTTTCCGCAACCTACCTTCGGTCGAAAGATACCCTCCGCTCGTCTCTTCGAGTTGGTACGCACGCGCGTATCGCCGAGTGAGATTGATCGGTATCTAAGCTTCCTCGTTTACTGGGGGGAATCGCCAACTACTCTCGAAGCATTGGCTCACATTTCTCCCCGCCTTTTTGAAGCCTTCGGGCTCCGCAAGCCCGCGATCAAGGTCGCCGATGTTCTTCCTACCAGCAGCCCAAAGGCAGAACCTTTGTTGACCGTTTCTAAGCCACCGGTGCCGACTATCAATGAACTGGAATCTAAATGGGAGAAGATGCTCGAAGAGTGGCGCAATGGCATAAGAATACCTCAGACTGACGCCAATCAACTCCGTAATTGGATCGCCCAAGCGCTGGATGGAGCTATAGACTGGGACTGGAACTTGTTTCGCCCACGCAAAGACACCACGCTGTTTACTCGCGTCTTTATTCCCTTGGCCGGCGGAGATAGGGGACTGGCCCCCAACGAAGCTATGGCGGTCGTCTGCACCGAAGAGGAGCGCGGTGATCAGAAGCAGAGTGCTGCGGTCGCTTCCGCGTTGCTAGCGGTCGTGCGGTTTCACGGCGTTCACAAAGGAAGCTGGGACTACGAGGGAGCCGATCTAGATATGGCCAAGTACGCTGCTCTCATCGATACCTTGGTACCCGGCGTTCGTCGGTTTGTTCTGTCTCACTATTTCCGGGTGGAAATGGATCCTCTGCCAGCGCTCGTGCAGGGACTGCTCGTCGGCGCTCGAGTGTTGGGAATTGAAGGCGCCGATCAGGACGGCGACAGCGTTGCTCTCGTAAACGCTCTCTATTCGCCGGTACCAGAAGCTAACACCGTTAGCCCGGAATTGCCGGCGGAGAAGGACGAGCAAGTCGACTGGACAAACTTTTCTACTCTTCTGGCACGATGCCGACAGGAGAATGAAGCATCGAAACAGCCGTCTTGGATAGATCATCTGAAAGACCTCACCGGAGCTCGGCAGGGGGGAGCGCCTACCGTCTACGCTGTCGATCTCTTCCGCCTGAAGCCTATTGTTGACGAAACCTTGAAGAGTTGGTCCTTCACCGAGACACCGCGGGAATTGGCTGGTGTACCAGATTTATCCTCCTTTCGAGCGGCCTATCTCGACATAAAGCGAGGTGCGCCCGCAATTGAAAAGGCAAGGAAATATTTGCTTCAATGGCGCACGCGGATGCTGGATTGGATGGGCGAGAACTGTGACAAGGATTTATTCGTTGACGAACTCAAAATTACGCTCGATATTTCTCGGGCCGCTGGCATCACAGCGGAAATCAACAGCAAAAGGCTGCTTGAACTCATAGAAGCTTTTCGCATGAGCAAGGTTAAAGCAGCTATCGACGACACCGCACGCCTCGCCGAAGGTGCCCCCCGTGGAATAGTACTGACGGTGTTGGGTCGCGGGTATTGGCCGGTCGCTCGCATCTCCGACGAACTCCAGGAGTCCTACGACAAGCTATTGAACACTGCCCAGGCCGAGCTGAGCTTAACTTCGCAGAAGTACGGCGAAGATCCGCTCGGACAAGCAAAACTCGTATTGAAAACCGAATTCGATGAACTCGAAGTACTCCTCCGAGGGATCGTAAATTGACAGTACAAGAACGCTGCGAACGTTTGCGCCGGGACGTCAGTAAACATGATCAAATCCGACGCGCACACAAGGACGCCGCAGCGTTCACGGCGCGCGCCGCGGAACTCAAGGAAACAAAAGACGACTTTGCGCTGACCTTAAGCAAAATTGCAGTACTTCGAGAAAACAACGTTAACACCGGAAAACAGCCGGACCCGAATGCCGCGCTTACGTTGTTAGAACAATGTACAAAGGAAATTCGCGGTGATTCGGAGGATCTCGGCAGAGTTTTCGGATCACTTAAGAAGTCTGTTTCTGCGCTACTGACAAAACTTCAGGGCGGGCTGAGCCGCGGCATTGAGGCTGTCGAACACGAACTACCAAAGGTTGACGAGACCTTTCTCAGTCAAGTGGAGCAAGTTCCCGGACTCCGCGCGCAAGTCGCCAGTATTCGCGAGAAGCGCGATCGTCTCCTCAAGGGGAAGAGTTTGAATGAGATGACTGCCAGCGAGTTGCGGGATTTCTTACAGCAGCGAGATCAGCTCAAAAAAGACGCTAACAATCTTGACCGGGTGGATTTCCCTAAGGAGGTTCTAGACTTCTTCAGGGCTGCCAGACAGGGGGACGGTGCGCCTTACGTAAAGTTCTCGTCGTCGGTCGAGAAGTGGCTGAAGGATCGGCAACTTCTCGACCGTATTCGACTTAGGGTAGTCGATCGATAGAGATACGGAACTCGATGCTAGCAGATCAACGAGCGGTAGATTTTCTCGGACAACTAGAAAGGGCGGAAGTTGCCCTACTCAGTTGGGGACTGGTTGACGGCTTTTTCTCCCGCCCGGAACTTGAGGATCGCGCAGAACAGTTTCTTTCTGGGCTTTCTGATCCAGAGACTGCTCCAGGCTACGCATCCGGCTCTGATCTAGTCGATTCTCTCGTAGCGGAACATCTACTGTGGCGCTTGCCCAATCAAGAACGTTACCGGACGCGAATGGCGGAGGCCGTCCGCCTCTTCGCACGGCTGCGACAAATATTCCCGGACAAACAACACACCGCTTGGCGTATCGCGCCCGCACTCGTAGCTGACTATCGCCTAGTCGTGCGCCGCAGAGTCTTTCCGAGACGCGACAGGTCCTCAGCGGAAGCCGTCGACACGATTCGCTCAGACAATCAACTGTTTCCTATCGAGCAAGCGGCGATTCGCGCACTCATCGAGGGAGACGGCCAAAGCCAACGACGTCTCGCGGGATTTCAACTAAGAGCGACAGATCGAGTGTTACGATGCTTCGGTAGCAACCGACTGAACGGAACTGTAATTTGCGCTGGAACCGGTAGCGGGAAAACCCTCGCCTTCTACATCCCGGCTTTCGCTCGCATTACAGGCAAAATTAGCACCGAATACTGGACTAAATGCCTAGCGCTGTACCCACGAAACGAGCTCCTCAAGGATCAGTTTCGGGAAGCGCTAGCGAACGCGCGACGACTAGCACCCGTACTCCAACAGCACGGCCGACGGAAACTCGTCCTAGGCGCTCTTTACGGAGCGGTTCCGACTTCGGCTCGCTCGCTACTAAGCGGAGCCGGGGGATGGAGAGTTCTGTCGACGCCCCAAGGCTCCGCCTACGAATGCCCATTCGTTAGTTGTCACATTTGCGGTCAGCCGATGACATGGTCTGAGGTGGACATAAGAGTCGCACTGGAGCGCCTTTCCTGCTCTGACGCGCGATGCGGGGCTCGCATCGAGGCCGACGAAATCCGTCTGACCCGGGACCGAATGTTTGTCGAACCGCCGGACATACTCTTCACCTCCACAGAAATGCTGAACCAGCGGATGTCCTCAAACCGCTACGCGAGTCTATTCGGAATTGGAGTTTCTCCAGAGCGGCGACCCGATTTTGTCCTTCTTGATGAGGTCCATTCATACGAGGGCGTGCATGGTGCTCACGTTGCGCTCTTGCTCAGGCGTTGGCGTCGAGCCTCCCAAGCACGAGTTCATTTCGTCGGTTTGTCAGCAACCCTGGCCGACGCCCCCCGCTTCTTCGCCGATTTGGTTGGGATCGGGCCTGGAAGCGTAACCGAAATATCGCCCCAAGATGCCGAAATGATAGACAGTGGCAGCGAGTACATGCTCGCGCTTCGAGGCGACCCTGCATCCGGAGCTAGCCTCCTATCAGTTACCATCCAAGCCGCGATGTTGTTACGGCGCATTCTCGATAGGCATGCTGCGCGAGCTTACTTTGGCAGCCGAGTGTTCACCTTTACCGACAATCTAGACGTCATCAATCGCCTCTATCACAACTTGCTTGACGCCGAAGGTTGGGACACATTCGGACGCCCAAATCGCGCACAAGCTTCATTAGCCAATCTGCGCTCCACCACCCTACCTAATGCCAGAGAACGCTTCGAGGCAGGTCAGAATTGGGCGTTAGTGGAAGACATCGGTCAACCGCTCGGTCAAATGACACGCGTACACATAGGTCGAACGAGTTCTCAAGATATTGGCGTCGATCCGACCGCCGAAATCATCGTTGCCAGTTCATCACTTGAAGTGGGCTTCGATGATCCCGAAGTCGGCGCTGTGCTCCAACATAAGGCGCCTCATACGGCCGCTGCTTTCTTGCAGCGCAAAGGCCGCGCAGGTCGGCGACCTGACATGCGCCCGTGGACTGTCGTAGTGCTGTCCGATTACGGAGCGGATCGCATCGCTTACCAATCGTACGATCAACTATTTTCACCGAGTCTTCCGGCAAAACATTTACCTCTCGGTAATCGTGCGGTGCTCCGCATGCAAGCGACGTACGCGCTTATTGATTGGCTGAGTCGTAGCTTGTTACCTGCCTCTTCGCCCGATCCGTGGTCTGATATGTCACAACCAGCGGACGAAGCGCCCAATTCAAACCTTCCCGGACATGTCCGTAGTCGCCTTGCAGTGGAGATCCGCGAGCGTCAAAATCGATACGCGGAGCGACTTCGAGACATACTCGAGAACTCTGTTGTACGAGCGGAGTTTTCCGATTTCCTCGTTCGTTCGCTTGCACTCGACCCCGAGACGGTCACTGCAATTCTTTGGGAACCTCCTCGAGCCATATTGACGGAAGCTGTTCCCACACTCCTCCGTAGACTCGAAACAGGCTGGCTACGAACTGTTGAACCCACGTTCGAATATCATGTCCCGCGCCTGCCGCTGCCTGAATTCATTCCCGGCGCGCTTTTCGGTGATTTGCAACTCCCAGAAGTGTCGGTCGGCCTCCCTCCCTTTGCGGGAAACGCCTCGCGTGTAGAGTCAATGCCCCTAGTACAAGCTCTTCAAGAGTTTGCTCCGGGCCGCATCTCTCGACGGTTCGGCGTTCTCCATGCCGGAGAACGTCATTGGGTCCCACCTAGAGACGACGACACAATCCTTATTGAAAGCTTTTGTCCGCCCGCTGACCGGCAAGAGCTGGGCACTTTTGCCTATCGGTCCGGAGACACGGTCGAAAATATCCCCGTAGTTCGTCCGTATGCGATAAACGTGACCATTCCACCAAAAGACGTTCAGCAATCATCCAATTCTTTCCTCGTTTGGCATACGCAAATTGTGCCTACCGACGAAGGTCACCAAATAGATAGTCCCACCGGGTCTCGCTGGAATGAGATCCTCAGGCCACTACGATTTCATACACATCACTTAGGGCGACAAATCGAGCTTCGCCGGTTTTCCTCATCTGCCCAGGCTTCGATTGGAATAGGGCGCGGAGGACCGGTTCAACACCACATCCGCTTCGGCCGTGCTTTGCCTAGCGGCGAGATCCATCCTTCGGCGATAGGATTCATTGCCGACGTGGATGCAATTCAAATTTCATTTGAATATCCATTGCATCTCGAAGAAATCTGCCAGGCCGATGGGCAGCTACTCCGGGGCCTCCGGCCCGTACGTTTCAAGGAACTTGTCAGCGACAATGCAGCTCTGGATCATCTAGCCAATCGCTTTCAGCGCGATTGGCTAGCTCAAGCTTACTTCACTACGATTTCGGTCGAGGCCCTCAGGTGCGGCTCTTCGCTCCAATCAGCTGAACTCGCCCTTTACCAACGTACTTCGACGACTCAGGTGGCTGAGATCCTGGAGACTATGCTGATTGGTGACCTAGAGGGGATCGACGCAGATGGTAAAGACGAAGCACCGCGACGGTTGACTGAACTGCTGAATCTTCTACAGGTCGAAGAGATAGCGCAAACCCTCCACCAATCAGCAGCTGTACTCTGGGAGCCAATCGATCACACTTGGGTCGAGTGGGTACGGCATCGATTCAGGTCCAGCCTCGGTGCGGCCATGGTTGAGGCAGCGCGCTCACTTTGTCCTCGCATGGATGCAAACGGCTTACTAGTCGACGTCGACTCTCGGCCTCTAGCTGAGTTCAACCGACAAGAGGACGAAATCTGGCTCAGCGAAGTAACCATAGGGGGTGGCGGATTCGTCGAAGAGTTTTTAACCCGCTATGCCGAAGATCCACGACGTTTCCATCGTCTACTTGAGGCAGCACTAGCGCCATCCGATCTCGAATCAACTGCGACCGAACTCGAACGAACTTTGGAGTGCGTGGCAGCAGGTGACCCTGAGAACGAATCTTTGAGGCAGGCTTTCGCGGCGCTACGCAATGCGCTTTCTCACGAGGATAGCCGTCGCGCCGTCGCCAATCTCAGAACAGAACTCGCGCGCAAGGGTATTCTGCCTACGCAGACGTTGCTCGTAGCCCTTAACACTCGTGTTATCAGACCGGGTACCAATCACGACACGGACGTTTTCCTTTCTACTCTTATCCGGGACTGGAACGATGCGGAGGAACGATTAGGTGTAGACATAGATGCTCGTGCCTTTTCGCTCGTTCGGAGCACCGAGGCAAGCCTGGAACAGTTGCTCGGCTTCGCCAACATTGGCGAATCGGAAAAGACGCAGCGAGCTTGGCGATATAGCGTTCTTTACGGAATGCTCTGGCCACGTGGTGCCCAGTTACGCGCGGAATCCCTACGGGCGCAAAACCCGTTCATTCACCTGCCCGCTTGCGATCGCCTTCTGGTCCTCCGCACTGCTCCGCGTGCTCCGCGTTCTATAGAATTGGCCCGCAACGGATGGTTCCACGAACTAGCGCAAGCCCTGGTGTTGGACGGGCAGGCCGAAGTAGCCGTAGACGCTAGCGATCCCACACGGCTAAGCGAAGCCCTTCTCGTTATCGCCAGCCAACCCATCGATGCCGGCGCAATCTTGGTCTATGCACGTCTGGTTGAGATTCGACGAGATGGCGACAGACTCAGAGCAACCGTTGAACTTCCCGAGGCCATACAATAGTGTCTCGCCAACTCCTACAAACGTCTCCCGCCTACCGCAATTCGGTCCGCGAACTATTACAGATCGTCTTTACCGGAGAACTATTGTCGCCTAGTCGATGTCTTTGGATCGTTTCGCCTTGGCTCCGGGACATTCCCGTTATCGAAAACACGACCGGAAGTTTCTTCACGCTCTCGCCAGACTTTCCACGCGGAGAAGTTCGTCTCAGCCGCGTCGTATTTGAACTTCTTATCCGCGGCACTCACGTAGTGATAGTAACTCGTCCAGAATCAGAAAACAGACAGATTATGCATGCACTTGCTCAGAACGAAGCCACTCAAGTGCGAGACGAGCTAGTATTTCAAGAACGGCAAGACGTCCATGCAAAGGGTCTTGTGACCGACCGATGCTCTCTCCTCGGTTCCATGAATTTCACCTACCAGGGTTTGGATCACTCAACCGAATTGCTACTTTTTGATACCGAACCCCAGCACATTGAAGAAACACGCGTTTTGTTCCAAGGCGAATATGGCGGGCGCCTATGAACTTTGAAGAACAGTTTTTTGGCCCCGGTAATCGTTTGCGCTGGCAAACGATTCGAGCGGGCACGCTAGCCCCCGACGCACGAGAACGTCTCAGTCCTTTTCTTGATCAGTTGGGAACCAATCCTGATGTTTTAGTCTTGCCGCGTGTTCTCGAGAATGGCCCCGTCCAATGGTACGTGCTATGTTCCTCGGCGCGCGTAGCACGTATTGCCAGAGACGAACTTCGTGCCTTCTTGGGGCCATCTTACTCCGACTTCGAAGGTCAACCATCAAGTATGGACGCTCACGATCCTGTTGAGGCTGCCGTCCTCCAACGGTGCGGAGAAAATTCCTTTCGTTTGGAGATTTCAAATCCCATACTCTTTGAAACCGCGCGCAATCGTCTTCTGCTGCTCATCCATCTCCGCAACGAACGTCCGAAACGTCACGCCAGCTTAGTTCGCCCCAGCGGCAGGATTCTGCGCGACTTTGAGTATGCCTTATTAGCCCGCGATGGCAATGCAGCCTCGGAATGTATTCGCGAGTTGGATGCAAGCGGTCGACTTACAACTGCAAATCTACTCTTTCTGAAGATTCGGCAGTTCGCCGCGTTAGACAGCTGGAGTGAAATCTTAGCTCTCCCAGAACTCAATTCCATTCTATTGCTCCCACGGCCTCGCCGAGTGACCGAGGACCTAATTCGTGCAGTATACGCGGCTGGACTTCGGCGATTCGAACAGGGTTCCCGCGCCGCGGAAGCCGTCGCGACCTTTCGCTCAGATGTATTTCCCCGGTACGCAGAACTCTACACTTCTCGGGCAGGCCTGGCAGGTTTTGAAGTCGACGTGAGCTTCGCGTTGGCTGCAATCGTATCTGAGACTAGGTCTCCTGAAATTGACGCCATCATCGCGACCTACCCAGACGGTGTTCCCGGTGGCTCTTATTTGCGGGCGATCGCTGCGCTCAAACCAGCTGCAAGACCCTCAAGCGGGCTTGCGCCGCCGCTACAGCTAGCCCAAGCAGCATTGGCCTCAGCTGATATTGACGAAGCCTTCGAACTGGCCAGAGCGCTCCCTTCGTCGTTTGAACGATCCGCCATTCTTCTCAGGTGTGCACGCGAAATGGGTACTCTTGCTGCCGCGTCGGTTGCACTTGCTTCCATCAATTCGCTCGCTCCGGAAGCTCAAGCAAGAATTCACAGCAATATAATCCTAGCTCGCGTATTGGGCGAACTCACGAACCTAAACACCCCAGGCCCACTCCCCGGACCCTCAGAGCCGCTCCCTCAACTAGTACCATTCGAGATCCCAACTTCCTGGATTGAGTGGCTTAAACGGCTCACAAACCAAGAGCGATGGGGTGGCGCCTTGCAAGTGGCGGAGGCCGGTTCGCGGGAGTGGAAAATTGCTGATTATCTGTCTAACCCAGCCAAAACCGCCGAGGTCGGAGATCTCCTACTCGCCGCTCGACCGGTTTGGGGGCAAACTGCATTCCGGGACAGCCTTCCCTATCTTCTTGAATTTTTCTTCTCGTGCGACCCGGATTCACGGCTGAGGTCTATATACGAGAATCTATTCCTAGCGATCGCGACCGATAACCAGACGTCTGCATCCCAGGTGCTCGCACTGGCGAAAGTTGGCGAGACAACGATAGCATTGGGCGTTGACGCTCCAACTTATCGTGACATACTTAGCCAATTGGCTTCCGCACTTGAAGACCTCGATAGCCCGGCTCTGATCGACCCGGCATTGGAAATCATTGACATGCTCATCGAGTTTCCTTCTGCCGATCCCATCGCGCGACAGACTTTTCTCCTTAATGTCGTTAACCTTTTTCGGCGGTGGTATCAGAGAATAGATTCTACGAAATGGAACCTCCTCCGCCGCTACTCTGATGAGCTTCAGCTCCCACAGGCGGTCGACATATTACCTTCAATCGTAGAGACGGAGAGCATCGACAACCCCTGGGCCCAACTCAGTGGCAAAAAGCTAGCCCTGTACTCACTGCGCGAAAGTGCTCTGCAGAGGGTGCAAAATGTACTTTTGGAAGTCAGTCCACATGTATCCATCCAATTGTTCAGCGACCTAGTTGGTGGTTCATCAACTTTACGCAATGCCGCGGCCATCGCAGACATCTTTGTCCTCGCAATTGCCGCCGCTAAACACGCAGCCACGCAGTTCATCCTCGCAAATCGACCAAAACCCCGAGTCACCCTATACGCGAGGAGCCAAGGCAGTGCTAGTATTCTCGAAGTCCTCAGAGAACACTTGAGTGCCACGACAGGCGATTCGTAGGATCGAAGTCCGTAACGGTATTAGCCCATCAAAGACTTCAGTCCGTGCTGAGGTCTAACATCTGCTGTCTCGCGATACTAACCTGTCCGCTGTTTGTCGATCGACTCCAAACGAGGGCCTTGTACTGAACGAGTAGGTAGTTCGCGAGCAATTGGATGTCCTTGGAGGTGTTTTGAATTTCGTTCCACTTCCGCTGACAGCCCGGACCGAAATCCCAGTAGCCATCAGTCCACCGGCAGATATTCTTTAGCGGAGCCAGATCTATCGCGAAATCCTCGGTGCCCGGCAACCCCTTGGACCGATATCGTTCGGCGATCGCGTCCATCACAAATCCCATACTTATGATTCCAGCCCCATGCATTAGACGCGAGCGCTTGGCGGACAGTGCCCAAGCTTCTTTGAACACTGCGTTGACCGCTCCCCAGAAGGCTCGGAGAATGTCAAGCATACTATCAATATCTGGCTCGTTCCCATCGGTCCCTCGGAACCGATAGAGAACGCCGTCACTCAAGCTATTCTCGAACACGCGCAGAATCGAATTGTCCTTTATAACTCCATCCGGAGTCGTCGGCGTTTGAATTAGATTCTGAAGTGGCGATCCCTCATCTCGGTTCATGCGATCGAGTAGATATGCGGGAAACCGCCGACGCTGAAGGAGGGTTGGTAGCGGTGCTTGAGTGTTAGGCAGCAGTTCATAGATCAACCCCTTGGGTAACGGCTTGGTCGAATTAACTAAGATAAACTGTTCGGTTTGCTGATAGACGTCGTTGGTAATGAACGCGGTAACGCAGATTGGAAATGCCTCAATGTTGGCGTCACGAATTGCAGCCAGGCGCTGTTGCCCGTCAACGACGAATCCGGGTTTTCGAACATCCTCCAGAGCATCATCTATCGGAATGATTAGCGTCCCAGATCGAGCGTATTGGCAGGAAGCATCTTCGCTCGGCGAAGCCTCAAATCTCACTCTCGAATCGAACGCGATAATGATCGCGTTCGGAATCAATGGACAGTCACCCTCAAGATAGTTCCTAATCTCTAGGATGTGTTTCAAAACTTCCGGGCGTTGGTACCCTTCGACGGCGTTTCCGTTTCGCCGAATGCGCGAGACGGTGGCGAACGACGGAATTACTTTCCCATCTGCGGCGAACGAATAGAGGAGCCTATCGGGTCCTTGGCACACTTCGATCGCCGGCACCCGTAATTCTTTGGCTGTTTCCATGCGCTCCTCCACTAGTCGTTTCGTGCGTCCCAACTAAACAGGTCTGGTAGCCTCTGGCGGGTTGCACTAATTTCGGATCCGTCGACCAGCGACCCCAATTCTCGGTGAAGTCGCCGATAGAAAACCCATAGATTGTGAAAACCGCGACGTCTATTCCGTTCGGCTCCGCGAAACAAAATCACGTGGTATCCCAACCGACGGCAGATGTCGCATGCACAATGCTTCCAGGGACGGTCCGTAAGTGTCTGCCTATAGACCGAGTTGTGATTATGTCCAGGGGAGTAGAGATCTTCGTATTCACTCAAAAGCGCGAGCGTGTCGTCAATTGTGCACTCGCCGGCGTCAAATTGCTTCATCGATTCGAGGCACGCACGCTCCAATCGGCGAGCCCGTTCCTGAGAAACAATCCCAGCTCTGATTCGCTTCTGCAGACCAGGATTCCCTTCGACTTGTGGTATCCGGATCGCCGTGTAGGTCCGATCCATAGTGTAGTAGTTATCTTTATCGTCCTTAAAGGCTTGGCGGAGCGGAGACGTGCTGTCAAAACTGACGACCCCGAAGTTCTGGAAGGCTTCGACGTTTTCAGTGCGAGTCACGCCCAGCAGATGCAGTCGAGTCGCCGAATGTCGCACTGAGCTAATGGACTCGAGGCAAGCCAAAATATCTCGCGTCTTCAGCGGAACCATGCCGCCTATGGCGATGTACTGGTAACCCATTTTCTCAAGAGCACTGACCGACGCTGCGTATGAGTTTGGGCTCCATCCTTGAGCAACGCCGAGCGGTTCAAATGAAAGGTGTCGCGACCTATGCTTCGTCAGAAACTCTGACGCCAACTGAAGCGTTAGCGCCTGTCTGTTGCGCGCCTCTTGTGGCGCGAGCGATTCTCCCGGTCCGTCCCACGACGGTTGATAGGCGAGAATTACGTGATCTACCGAGACGCCGAAGTTGAAGCCGCACTCCACATAGAAGTCGAGAACCTCATCTACAGTGTATGGCGGTACTTCCTCGCGAAAGTAGGTGAAAGCTCCGCAGTCACCCATGATCGGCAGTAAACGATCTGGTGAACTATCTAGGCGAAAGAAGTCTCGAGCGCCTACTCGAAGCAAGCGATGCCGCTGGGCTAAAGTATATTTTCCGCCTCCACTCACGCCATCAACGATCCCCTTCGAAACCAAAAGTCCGTCGTACGCGGGGCTCGTGAAGACTTCATGAGCGTAAGTGTCATCTCGGTGGCGCAGCCTATCAACGGACCGATTCTCAGAGTCGAAGTCAAAACTCGGGTCAACGAGATCTTGGCTGTCTGGGAAGAAAAACTTCACGCGGCTTCCCTCTTGCCGGCCAAATAAGTTCCGAGAACGGCGTTTGAGAGCATCCGGATGTGCGACGGCACGTTTTGAATTTCCGACCATCGCAAACCTAGCCCTTCCCAAACGCCATTCGTCCAATGGCACATCGGGCGAATTCTAGCTAATTCGTGACGGACTCGGACTGGAGCCATAGGGTCGGCCGGATCGATCGACGCCATAACACGATCCATAAGGCGCCCCATGACCCTAAGGCCGGCGCTGTGCATCAACCGGCTACGCGTAGGTGGCAGCCCCCAAGCCTCCGGAAATGTACGCTTCACCGCACTCCAATACGTGAGAAGAACCGACCGAATGCTTAGGAGGTCGGTCTCGTTGGTTGCGAGATTCCGGTAAGCGAAAAGGCAACCCGCCGGAGAATTCAAGCTGTCTTGTAATATGCGCGTCAGCGCAGTGTCCGACACAATTTGGCGACGATCGGAGTCGCCACTAGATGTCCTACGAATCATCCCGCGAAATGGAGATTCCCGATCGCGGTTGAGCATATCGCAGATGGCTGCGGGTATTCGACGAACAGCGAGATTCGGGGGAAGAACCGTTTCTATTTCGGGTAAGAGTTCCGTTATCAGTCCCCGCGGTAGAGGTTTGGTGCTGTTGACCCGCAGAAACTGCTCTCGTTGCACACAAACTTCATCGGCGACAAAAGCGTTTATCGCGACAGGGAAGTTCCTTCTGCGACTGCGCAATAAAGCCATAGCGCGCTGTTGCCCATCAACGATCCAAGCCGTTTTTCTTTCCCCCTTACGCGGGACCGGGATCTCCAGCAGTCCGGGAACGCCATGAAGGTCGTTAGCTTTTCTTCTAAGACCTCCGAAACTTGCGCTCGAAGGCAGCGCCAAGATCAAGGAATTGGGAAATAATACTTCATCGCTGTCGAGGTATTGAGCAATGTTGCGTATGTGACGCTTTACTTCAGGCCTTTGGTACCCTACGAGTTTTCCGGCAGAGTCCCGCGAAATTCGAGCTACATCTGCAATCTGCGACAACTCGTCACCGGTGAGTGTGAATAAATACAGCGGATGTTGGCGATGTTGTTCCACCCGGAGCGCGTAGCGACGAATCTTACGGGGAGCCTTCTTAGCCACACTCAGCCTCGGTGATCTGCTGGAATAGGACCTTAAAACGCGCCTGTTCACACGCATGTCCACTATCGCGAAGGGTGCGAAGCAGTCGACTACAAGAAAGTCCTGGGTTACGACGACGTTTCGCATGAATGAACTTCGATACCTGTTGGTCCGTCATCGTTTCGCGATCAAATTTTCTCAGCTGTGGGCTTCGCGTTAAAAGACCTTCGTAACGCACCTTCAAGACGTCGGCCCTGAGTTCCCATTTGAAGGCTTCAGAAATAATCTTCCTGGCAACGCGCGCGTGCAGCGACGGACGGGCGCCGCCGAGGCCTGCTAAGAGCCGAGCGGAAGAGGGCACCAAATGCGGCTGCAAACGGTTTTGCATTCCGGTTGCAGGAGTTGAGACCACGATCAGCCGTCTCGAGTCGCGTAGTATTCCCGCTGCGGCCATGAGGTCCTCTTCCATGGCACCAATGTAATCAGACGAGCCAACAACGAGGATCGCAGCGGCGTTATCCCTTTGCGCGATTGCCCTAAGAGACCGAGGTACGTTTTGCACCGGACCAGACAGGCGGCTTAAGCCGTTCCACCAAGAGCGAAGGACAACGAATTTCGGCGTCTGCAACTGATCAGTAAAGACGGAGTCGGGATGCCCAGTCGCAAAGGTCGCAGAATAAGGGCAGATGGGCGCGTTCTCAGGTATGAGCCCGTACCCGGCCGAAGCAACCCAAAGAAAAGCCTGGAGCCCAACCTCCGAGGCGACTTCGGGTAATGACTTAATGATTGACCAGTGATCACCCAGATAGAGATCCGTTGCGATCACCGGTTTGTGGCGAGCGCGGCCAAGGACTTGCCACCAACGCTTGACGCGATCGCTTGCATCACCAGCCCGAACTGTTCTCAGTCGTAGCGCCGATGGTACCTGCAAGCGCTTACGCTCAGTACAACTCGCGACAATATGAATGGTCTTCAGCAAAAATTCATCCACTCCAGAAGCAGGTCAAACTCGGATACTCACGCCGGCGAGCCTGCAGGTTCCGCGGTTCTGGAATCATTCCGTTCGGCTTCAGGACTGTGAACGTCGAGTCGTCGCCATTCGAGGCACGCAAACGCGCTGTGATTGTGAATGCTCTCATGGTTAACGGCGTGGACCTTGAACCATGAGACCCTCGGGTCTCGCTTTAACTTCACTGAGACATTCCGAACAATGTCTTCAACGAAAACCGGGTTGTCGTAAGCTTGCATGGTCACAAACCTCTCATCGGCGCGCTTCAACAAAGGGTAGACCGGAGCAGATGCGGACTCTTCGGCAATCTGAACGATCTCTTCGATCCATATGAAGGCCCGCTCGTTGCTGTCCCTGAGTTTTGCGCTGCGCACGGAGACTTCAATCAGTCCTCGTTGGTTGTGAGCTCCATAGTCGCTGATTTCCTTGCTGCAAGGACAAAGAGTGGTGACAGGGACACGCACTTCGAGAACGAAGTCATCTTCAATTCCTTGGGACTCGCCAAAGAACTTGCAGTCATAGTCCATCAATGCCGTCTTGCCGCTGGCCGGTGCAACGCGTTCGATAAAATACGGGAAGGCCACTTCAATTCGAGCGCTCACAGCTTCTAGACGTTGGCGAAGTTTCTGCAGAAGTGCGGGCAGCGTACGCATCGTCATCTCATCGCGATGCTCGTTCAGCACCTCAATGAATCGACTCATATGGGTACCCTTGAAATGATGAGGTAGTCCAACTGACATCGCTAGCCGGGCCACCGTCGATTGTTTTCGAAGTGATCGATCCAGGACGAAAATCGGAAACCTCACGTCACAAATTCCAGCCTGATCAATAGCAATCTGCCGCTCGTCCAACCGACCCTGAACGTCCTCCATATCTTCTCCTCGCGGCGCTACTCAGATCGGCCAGCTAAAGGTCCAGTCTTCGACGACCATAACATCAAGTGATCGCAGCTTGTGGCATTTGACTTTAGTTGAGCCTCGTTCATCGGATTCCGAGAAACTTGTGAGTCTGAACGCTCAACCGCCATTGCGGATGCCTAAGACAATAATCCACTGCGAAACATGTGTTCCGCTGCTTCTCCGGTCCATCCATCGGCTGAAGTGAGAAATAATCGAACTCGAGATCTTCGAACTCCTTCGGATCCAATCCTTGCTGAGGTACAACCAATTTCAGTTCACTACCTTTGCGCAGAACTAGGTGCGCTCCCATCTTGGGACTAACGCAAATCCAATCGATGCCGGTTGGTGGGAGCCTTGTTCCATTCGTTTCTATAGCGATTTCAAAGCCCAAGCGATGGAATTCCGAGATCAAGCAATCGTCCATTTGAAGCAGAGGTTCACCGCCCGTACAGACCACAAATGGACGGGAGGAATTGCTCGGCCATTCCATTGCGACCGCTTGCGCCAGGTCTCCAGAAGTTAAAAACCGACCGCCATTTGTTCCGTCGATCCCAACGAAGTCAGTGTCACACCAACTGCTGCAACCGCCTGGACCTGAATTCCGATCTTCCTCTCTACCGGACCACAAATTGCAACCTGCGAAACGACAGAACACAGCCGGCCGCCCAACATTCGCGCCTTCACCCTGAAGAGTGTAGAAAATCTCTTTTACCGAGTAGCTCATACAGCGACTCGATCAGCTGTCCTATATGAAACTGGATCACCTATTCCATTTTCTGCGAATCCCTTGAGTCGCAATAGGCACGAGTCACAGTGACCGCAGGCTTCACCACCTAGCGAAGGCTCATAGCAACTCGAAGTGAGGGCATAGTCGACTCCCAGTTCGAGGCCTCTATGGATAATCTGCCCCTTAGTCAGGCTGATAAGGGGCGTATGGATATTCAGACTCTGTCGTCCTTCGACGCCCGCTTTTGTCGCTAAGTTTGCCATACGACAATACGCGTCGATGAACTCGGGGCGGCAATCTGGGTACCCGCTGTAGTCTAAGGCATTGACGCCTATGAAGATGTCGCTGGCGCCAAGGACTTCTGCCCAGGCGAGTGCGAATGAAAGAAAGATCGTGTTACGTGCGGGCACATAGGTGACCGGTATCCCGTGAGACATTTCATCGAGTGGTCGGTCTTTGGGAACAGGGATATCGCTGGTTAACGCGGAACCGCCAATCAGACGGAGGTCGATATCAGCTACTAAGTGCCGAGCAACACCAAGGTTCTCAGCAATACGACGCGCGGCTTTTATTTCGAATTCGTGGCGTTGCCCATAGCGGAAGCTTAGCGCATAAACCTCGAATCCCTCGCTTTTCGCGATGGCCAAGGCCGTCGTCGAGTCGGCGCCCCCACTAAGCAACACTACGGCTTTTCTTTCCGCTTTCATCTCTCTCCTCCTTATCCGACCCTTCGAAAAGAGTCAGTTGTTGATCATCTTCGCTCGGCTCATGCCGCTGGAGGCGCATTTCCTTGTACTTGAGAATCGCCCGTACGTGCCGTTCGTCCCATTCTCGCCAACCACGCCAATCTCGCTTAGCGTCCGCGAGCTCCGGAACGGGTTGGCCGTCCCTAAGCCAGCGTCGCAGCGTCGCTTCCGAGATTCCGGTGCGCTCCAAAAGTTCTTTCGTCGTCATTCTGAACACCCCGATGAGGGGTGTCAGAGGTTTTATACCTCTCACGCTTTGCTCACGATAGTCTGTTCGACGTCGGCTTTCCACAGAATATCCTAGTTTGGGATATTTATCATGTACCCTTACTCTCGGCGTTGTCAAGATGCGCAGCCCGCATTCAGAGGAATATCGAAATTTTGTGGGGAAATTGCGTAAAGCCCGTAAAGAAGCGGGCCTCACGCAACAGGAGGTCGCGGTCCGTCTTCGGCGACCGCAGTCGTACGTATCAAAGTGCGAATCTGGGGAGAGAAGGGTTGACGTGACCGAGCTAGCGGAATTCGCGGAAGTTTATGGTAAACCGATAGCATTTTTTACGAGGAACACCGGTTAGTCCTTCCACTGGCGCGCAACTGGCCCGTTGGCCGATTCAGACGGACGCCATGGCGCCTGAGCGATCGTTGGACTAAGCGAACGGGATCTACGCGTAAGCTGTGAATCTTGATTCTTAGAATTTTCCAGCCGAGTTTGCGTGTCGCGGAATCGATCTCCCTATCTTTGCGACTCGCATTTACTTGCCAATCCGTCCGATCGGGAAAGCACCGAATACACCCGTGATACCAGCAACCGTCCACCTCTACCGCCAGGCGGCGCCGGCGGAAGATGATGTCATACCGATGGCGTCGCCCTGTCAGTTGGGCGTATCCTGGGATTTCTGCTTGAGTTTCAAATGGATCGGTAGATTTGGCGATTATGGAGAGCACCAGTGTCTCGTATCTGCTTTGCACTTGTTGGCCCCTGGGATCTCTGATTAGAGCCCTCGACACTCTGCTAAACCGACTACGCTAGTTCTTCGCGACATTGTCGAGTCTGATGTCTGGATGGTTGGGCTTTCCGAGGAAAGCCTTGTATTCCTCGCAGTCAAACCTCCGACCACATGCGGTGCATTGCTTCGAGAGCTCCTCGTCCGTGCGCTTTCCCACTTGCTTGCCGAATAGATGAAGGCCACCTCCTTCAACGGAGCATGGATCCTTCTCAAATTGGAGCGCTGTTTCTCGCAGGGCCTTTACTTGTTCCAGCGTCCACTCAACAGCCCGCCCCACTATAGTGTTGTCGATAGGAATAGAAATGAGCCGCAATTCCTTCTTTGGTTCATTGATAAAGAACAAAACGCAGCGCTCGACCAGGTATCCCGTCCTGTCGCGGTATAGCGCAGCATATGTTAGCAATTGACGAACGTAGTCTGTCGTATAGGGAGTGGCAGCTCGAGTTGCCTTGTAGTCCCAAATCTCGCGATCGTTTGGAGAGGCTGCCAACTCACCTTCGACAACTGCACCTGTCAAATCTTCTCTCGATTTCCATTTCCATTGACGAAGATAGATTAACGGTTCCCGCTGCTGGACGACCACGTCAAGAACCCCGGTTAGTAGAAGGCGAGACTTCCCGAGGTAGTCTGCCTTTATCAACTTACGAACCGTCCGTAATTCGTACTCCGTGTGCAGAGCACCCTCTACCGCTGTACGGACGACCCGGTCCATCTTGTCGCCGGGGAATAAATTCGCCTGTACTCGATTGAGCGTCTCTTCCTTTGAGACGAACGCTGTCCTCAGCCCTCTTGCCCACAGAACCCGGAAGTGCCGCTCCAGTTGCAAGCGAAAATCGCTTGTTGTGGGATGTTTCTGATTCTCACGATAGTACCTGGCCAGCCACTCCATAGCGTGATGAACGAGCCGCCCTTCCATCGCTTGAACTTGCTCGTAGGGCTGAAACTGTGCGTATTTCTCGTAGGCCCAGGCACGACCACAGCGGCGATGAGCCAGCAAGTCTCCGGTGTACGACACCTCAATGACATCGCTCATTGGAACGACCACTCTTTTATGGTCAGCGCAGGGAAGACCGCGGACTTTACACCACGAATGTTCTTGAACATCGCTTCGATGGCGGGGTTCAAAAGCATGTAGGGTAACGTGGCGGAAGGATCGTGGAGTATCGTGAGCGTTTTCTTAGCGCGAGTCATCGCCACATATACTTCTCGGTCCCGATCAGCTTCAGCAAGTCTGAGCACGCTCGAGTCCTTCGTGGTCGGCGAGTTGTTCGAGTCGATCTTGAATTTCACCGGGTCTCCACTGAACAGTCTGGTCCTAAGCACGGGTGCAAGGTCAAGCTTTCGGCCCGTACCGGCGACAAACACATGATCGAACTCCAAACCTTTGCCCTGGTGGAACGTCAACATTAGTACCGCGTCCTGCTCAAAGGTGTCGACTTCAAGGTCGTCAAGGGGAGCGCTGTCCAAGAAAGCACCGAAAATGCCCAATAGATTCCAAAATCGCTCGGGCCAGACGAATTTGTTCTTTGCTTTCGATATTTCTAAAGGAAGATCCAATGAGCCGATTGTCAGTCGAGTTGCTGCGATATTGGCTTCCAGCAGTTGAGTAAAAAGGGCCTGCCGGAAGAGTATCAAAGTAAAACCAGACCCTCTGAAGAATGGCAGGCAAAGGAGACGCGCAACAAATCCGGCCAACGTCAACCTCGGACGTCTCCCGGAAGCGCACACACGGACAAGTTGATCGCGAATATCGTCGACAAACTCCAAAACGGCTTTGCGTGCCGCGGAAGGATTACCTATCTGGCCTCCGTCTCCTTTCCTATAGCGTTTTTGGAAATTAAGGTGCGCACTATTGATCGGGAACCCCGGGGGTTGCGTCGCCGCGAACGGCACATGACCAATATCACCATCAGTGGCTGCGACCATTACCGATCTGCCACCCTTTCCTGCTGAGGCGACAGTAACCGGATCGATGAGATAAGAAATCAATCCGAAAAGTTGAGACACCGGACTTTCCGAAGTAGCCGCCGTCTTGTTCCGAGGATTGTAAACGCGAATGTTAGCAGTCTCCATTGCACTCCGCAGTGCCAGTGCCGGTGATGAACGGCCGCGGCCTGCCCTTTCACTACTGCTGAACATCAGGATCGCACCCGTGGGGGAAATTGTCCCGGTTCCAGGAGGTTTGCCTGCTCCAAGTATCGCCAAATCGTTGGCGACAAAATTCGAAAGTTCCTCCCATGGTCCCTGAACCAAACGTACCGGTGCGCCCTTGGCGGCCGCACCATCCGCAACTATCTGCTTGGGCAGCGACACTGCACCAAGTACGGTTCTCGCTCGAAACGCTTGCGTCAACGCTACGATGTTCTTCGTACTCCGAAAGTTTGTCTCCAGTTTTTCCTGTCGGTATGAGATAGATCCATTCTCGCAAAATGGTTTCAATTGGTTGAAACATTCGATGTCCGAACCCCTAAACCGGTAGAGCGCCTGATCGTCATCTCCGACGACCGTCAGCCGTACTTCAGGTATGACGAGCCACCCAGTATGGATCGCGAACTGGATTGGGTTGTTATCTTGAAACTCGTCGACAAACACATGTGACACTAGGCCGCGTATAATATGTTGCCTTTCAAGAAAGCGTTTTTGGATCGTCGCAAAGTCCAAGATGTTTCGTTCATCAAGATATTGTTCCCATCGCTCCTGAAGTTTGACGAGATCTCGTGTTACGTTGTCCGATTTGTGAATGACATCCAAGCCGTTAAGGCGGCCGACGGTGAAGCATCGCGGAAACCAGGTTTCGACTTGCTGGTTCATCAAAGCCGCCGCGCAGGAAACGCGGTCCATGATACTTGACGGCCAACCCGGAGCGTCCTCCTATGGAGCTCGAAATAAACTCATGAGCTCTTGATTTTCGAAGAGTCGATTTAACACGCGTTTTGGAGGGCTGTTACTGAAACCTAGGGACATACGGTGATCGCGCGCGAGACGGATGCTGACCTCTGCCTCATCGATGACCTGTGTGCCGTTCATGGCATAAGCGTCGTCGAATTCCGCCAATAGAGAATCGCAAAGACTATGGATCGTGCCTATTCTGAGGTCGTGCACTAACGGGTCGCTGGCTGGGACTCCACGGTTTTTTGCGGCACCTATCAATCCCTCGCAGCGCTCGACGACCCTAACTTGAAGTTCGGTTGCTGCTCGCCTAGTGAAAGTTGTGACCATGATTCGTTCGCTTTTCGTCCCCAAAACGAACAATTCGTACAGTACCCGCCAAACGAGCATCTCGGTTTTGCCCGATCCGGGTCCCGCAAGAATTTGGAGCACACGGTCTCCAGGAAGGACTGAAATAACTGCTTGTCCGGAACCACCTTCCGGCAGTGACTCTCTACCCACTTGTTTGAGTACGTCGTTAACGAGCAGCAGAAATGTTTTATCCTCCAAGCCAGTCCCCCTAAAAAGCAGCCATAAGGAGCTTCGAGACGCCAATTGTAAGGCCAGGCGATCGGCTATTTGCCTTCGGAACAGCTCAAGTCTGCTTCGATCTTTCCTCCCGCCATCTACCTTCTTTTCTCACCCAGTGAGTTCCATCCACCGGGTCTCGCAACAACGATTGCGCCCTTCACTCCGGCGAGTTTCAACAATCCATTCCGCAAATCGGAATGGAGTTCCGTCGAGCGCGCGTCGTCCCAAACGAACACCAGCATCTCGGAAAACGAAGATGGCGAGCTTAAGTAAAGACCCGCATCTGCGGCAATCTGCTCAATGACATCCGACAGCGCTCTTTGGGTAGATTCTCGTAGGAACTTGACTTCTATGATCAATCGCAACGACGGGATCGCCAAGTCCGCGCGCGGATGTTTGAAGCCTATGGATCTCAAATATTCTTCGTCCTCCAAATCAGGAAAGATTGGAGCGAGCAACGCCCACAAAAGACTTTGCACGTGGTATTCATTTTGAACATCCCATCGCTGAGCGCGCGCTCGAACCCCAGTCGTCCTTGGCACTTTCTCCCATGGCCACCGCTTGAGAGAATGCGACACAACGTTTAAGACTTCCAAGGCATCCGCCGAGGTTGCCCTCCCGGGTAACACGCGCGCACTATTTCGGAAAAGCCATCGGATCGCGCACAGTCGCGCTACCCCGCGCTCCGGAGGGATTTCTACCAGATTCTCGGAGTAGATCAGTTTAAGAGCAGTCGTTTCCCGCGATTCGGATATTGGCAAGACCCCACGAGTCTCAAGAACGAGCCCCATATCTCCTGCGATTTTAGCAACCACCTCGTCGCGACAGCCATTCAAGAGAATATCAGCACTGCTAACTAGAGATCTCTCCCAGTCCCCCAGTTGTTCGCTTCGAGCGGCCTTACCGACGATGTTGTTGAGCCACTCACGGGCCTTTGTTTTGAAGTGGCTGTCGGTCAGGGCTCTGATGCCCAGCGCTAGGCCAAGAATCGCTGTAGAGTCCGCTTCGAAACTCAAGGGTCGATTGGGAACGAAGAACTTCCTGCCCTGCATCCATTCGAGGCCACTGCGGAACCGTTCGCTGATCTCATGGTCGTGCGGCCGATCCGCGAACCCAATCCCTAGAACCGCTACAGACCTATAGTCGAGTGCCTCGTTGGCGCCAACCGCTTGCGCAACGAGCGCGTCCAACGCGGCTCTTCCACCTGCCGTAGAATCAAACCACCCTGCCAACGCCTGCACCGTTACTGGCGTTTCGCTCAAGCGCGCCGCGCGCGCCTCAAGGCTATCCCTCACAAGGTCAAGGAGAGGCATTGATCTCATTTTCAAAGGAACCAAAGAGTTCGCCCGATGTTCCCCAACATGGCATCGCGATCCCACGTGGGGAGATCCTCAAGATCTCGAAGCAATCTCGCTATTAGCCGGGAGTATAATATCGTTATTGGTAGTGGCGCCGGACCGAAACTTCTCCACGAATGACAAGAAAACGCGAATGCTTGGCGCGCCAAGTACGTCAAGTCAGTGAAAGTCGAATTTCGATGAAGCTTCAACAGAATTGGGCGAGGCATTCCGTCGCTAGCCTGTTTGAGTTCCTTCGAGCCTGTGAAAAGAAGCAGCACCTCGCGGCGGCTTAACCTTACGCTGACGCCGCGCTCGGGTACCATTGCGCCTCTTCGACTGCTCTTCCCAATCAGCACGCCGGGGTTGTCTTCGTCAAAGAGCAAGAATGGATGATCGTCGGCGAGGTGCAAGAAAGCGTGGGAAACATTCGGAAGATTGAGATCGGCCAACACTCTTTGCACGGCGGTCACTTCCGCATCTTTGAACGGCTCAAATGCATGAAAGATCAATCGAACAGCATCCGTGGGCCGCCAGTTCTGCTCGCTTCTGACCGCCTGAATCGAGGACCGAAGCGTTGCGAGAAGAGCGTCCACATACTCACTGTAAGGTATAGCTGCGGTTCGACTCTCAAGAAGATAGCGTCCATCTCCTGTGAATACCGTGGTTATCCCTACCACCCGTTCAGTCGAACCCAGGCGGGATTCATTCCGGTGATAACTTCCGAGTCCGATCACCAATTCATGAGCAATCGATGTGTCAGCCTTTAGCAGCCAAGGCGTCCCTCCCATTTTCGCATATGACGCGACGCTCATCGAATTCAAGATAAAGGCCAAACTCGTGTCCGGCTCCGATACTTTCTCAATAGTAAACTCCTGCACAGGAATCTGCTGCTTCATAAACACTGACTTGGCGATGAGGTAGGGATTATCTATTCCTATCTGATCGTGAAACTCTTTCTCAATCTGGACTAGCGCCAGATTCCAACGCAATCCGCTATCTGTCGCATACTCGATTGCTCGACGACACGCCTCGGCGTAGGCGCTGCCGGACGAATTTGCGCAGGTGAAGGTCTCAACGGAGACTCTCTCTAGAGCGAAGCGCCGGGTGAACCCCTTTTCATAAGGCTTCCGAGCAGAATGCCTCGAACCAACAACGGACGTGTAAGGAAGACCCTCCAGAAATTTGTGCAAGAACTGCTCGACTCGACCCTGCGCTTCCGCTTGGCAAATAAGCGCGACCACTAGTTGCTTCGGACTGAAATACTGTCTGTCGTAAGGGCCATGCGCGTCGATCCCGCGCTCGCTCCAGGAGTCTGTGCGATATCCGCCGGGATCGAAAACCAAGGTGGGTCTCGATGCCAACTCTCTGGCTGGAAAATCGGTTGCGCCTTCTCTCAGAAGGGCACCCAGCATAAGAGGAAGCCCAGGGCAAATCTCAAGGGAAGCGTTGCGGATATGGTCGAGGGCGGCGCGAATGCGACGCAAACGCTCCGACCCGACATTTACTGAGCACTCCAGAGTGTCGAGCTTGTCTAATATCGAATTTGCAGAATCTGGCGCGAGCCCATAAAGCACTCTCTCAAAGGTCTCCCGACGCGGTTCAAGAAAGACCTCGTCGGCGCGTACGGTTTGGTAGCCTTCGAGACAATCCTCCAGCGTCAGTGTCTCACCAGATACCCGTGTCACCCGACCCAAAAGCTTCAACCTAGACGCAGCGCGTGGATCTGGCCGCTGTTCGTGTTTTCCTACATAGCGTCCGTCAGGTTGCACACCGTGATTGAGTAGGTCTGCAACCGAAGCCGTAATGAGGCTACGAGTCCTTACATCGCAGGCCACGACGACACTCGGCCCCGATTTGCTGAACAGTACTCGGGAATCAAATATGTACTCTACTCTCTTCTCAAGCATTTCCGACAAATCGAGTCCGGTCGGAAGTGATCTCTTAAGTAGCAAGTCATCTGGACGACTCGACAGGATCGCGAGTGGCCTAGCTGAGAATACGATTCTTCCCAACTTCAAGAAAAATCGTTCAAGCGCCTCCAATACCAGAGACGCGATCAACCAAGGATAATCCGAAGCCTTTGCCAATTTCACCGGACCCAAAGATTCCGCATCGCGGCTGAGGGCAACGCAGAGAATTTGTGTTCCTTCGCGTCTGAAGAAATGCGTCTCACGGTATTTGGAACGAAGATCGTCGAGATGCTTCCCGCCTTCGTATGGGAGAGTGCCCAGCTCTAGAATGGCTGCTTCATCTATTCCAACGACTGCTCCGTTAAGCGTAAATCGCGCATTCATACTGCATCCGCTCTCTGCTGCGGCTAACTAGTTTGAGGACGGGCGGTCGCCCGCGTCAAGCTCACAGTGCGCGATCCATCAACACGCGGCTTCCCGCCATTAGGGAGAGTTTCAAGGCACGGTAGACAACACTCGGCTTGCTCTGCTCCTTTCCCAACCGGTGGCGTTCGCTTAGCTAAAACGTCGCGTGAGACTTTGGCCTCCCACGTTGCTCCGCTGCGGCTTTTGCCAAACGAGGTCCGGTCCGAGTCTAGATATCAACCACCAGATGTGGATCGAATTGTCCCGTCGCGGGCTCGTGCGGATAGCCCATCTGATTTGCGACCAGTCGAGTCTTCCCGACGATTTCCTGAACACAATGGTGCGTGTGGCCATGTATCCAAATGGTTGGCGAGTATCTCTTGATGAGATCCTCCAAATCGGAAACGAAAGCGCCAGTCAGATAATCGCTCCGAAATTTTGCGTGCGTCCCCAGGAGAGACGGTGCGTGGTGGCTAACCACGACGGTTGGACCATCCCATTTGGTGTCGAGCTTTGCCTCCAGCCACGCTCGTCCGCGGTCATGACACTCCAGCGCATCGGCCGGCGTGAAGCCGTACGGACGATTGATTAACCGATGATCATTCAGGAACCGAGCTGCCTGATCCATCGCTTCCGGACGGTGATCGCGTCCAAAAGCCAAGTAGTCAGTCCATAGTGTGGCGCCTAGAAACCTAACTCCCTCCAACATCACTTCGTCCAAATCCAGAACGTGAACCCTGGAGCCTCGCGCCACGGCCCTCATCTTCTCCAGAACGTTCACCCGCTCTCCGTAATACTCGTGGTTCCCCGGCACGTAAACGGCACACTTCTGGAGACGCTCAGCCTCTCGTACCGCCCACTTCACGCCCGAAAGTCCGACACCGATATCACCGGCGAGAACCACGACCTTCGCCGCCGTCTCCGGAATGCGCCATGAATAGGGCGGCTTCACCATTTCCAGATGAAGATCTGACAGAATCTGCAGTTTCATCTACTTAAAGCGAATCTCGTGACTGTGATCCTACGCGTGCCGCGCTCCTTGCCATTCGCTCCGCGACCTGATCGCGCGTCTCCAAACTCGGGCTCACACCGATCCCCAATCACCAGATGGCCGGTTTCCTTCTTATTCATGTGTGAAGTTCCAGATTTTCCTCGTCACCAAGTTTATCCGTCCACTATGATCATACCCCTCCTGCCCGCCTACAGCATGCCGCGCCGCTCCGCTGTGAGCCGCCCCACGAGCGCTCCGTAAACTCCGCGTCGCGGCCCACTCCGCACCCCGACTCCGCCTACGATCTCCGCTTCGCCGCCGCTCTCATTGGTGGCGTTCCCTGCGCTAGCACGACGCGCCAGCCCATTCGGGCCGCTTTCGCTCTGGCACGTCCTGCCGCCCGCTCCGCTCGCGCATCTAGAAATCTGCGCACGGCCCTCCTGTTCGAGGTGTAAGGGCCGCGCGGAAAAAAATTGGCGCGGTGATGAAAGCAAAGCGCAGCACGCCCTGCCCGATGAACGGGAAGCGGGCGCAAACGAACAAGGAGGTTCGAGTCATGTCAGTTAACAAGGTGATCGTGATCGGCAATCTGGGAGCTAAACCCGACATTCGTGCGCTGCCGTCTGGGCAAAACGTGGCGAATTTCTCGTTGGCGACCACGGAGCGGTTTACGGACCGCAACGGCGCGAAGCAGGAGCGCACGGACTGGCACCGGATCGTCGCATTCGGACGGCTGGCCGATACGTGCGAGCGGTTCCTGAGCAAAGGCCGGCAAGTTTACATCGAGGGTCGGCTCACTACCCGCCAGTACGATGCCAAGGACGGCAGTGGCAAACGCTACCGGACTGAAATCGTGGCGCGGCAACTCCGACTGTTCGGCAACCGCGCAAACGGCAACACGTCCAAAGCTGAAACATCCGACGACATCCCGTTCTAACCGACCCACCAAAGGGGGAACCGCGCAAGCGGTTCTCCCGCAACCATTCAACCACAATTGGAGATTACGGAAATGGACATTTACTCATTAGTCACAGAGAAGATCATCAACCTGCTTGAAAACGGCACCGTACCTTGGCGCAGGCCGTGGACCTCGACCGGATTGCCGCGCAACCTTGTCAGCAAGAAGCCCTATCGAGGCGTGAACTTTTTTCTGCTCTCGGCTTCGAAATACGTTTCGCCATTCTGGCTGACGATGCGCCAGGCCAACGAACTTGGAGGACACGTCCGCAAGGCCGAGGAATCCACCGCAGTGGTATTCTGGAAGATTGATGACGTGAAGCAGAGCACGGAAGGCCTCAACAACGAGGAGACGGGAAAAACGCGTCGTCGGTTCTTACTTCGCTTTTACCGGGTTTGGAATGTCGAACAATGCGAGCTTCCGCAAGTTGTGCTCGACAAGCTACCGAAGATCGAAACTCACGAGTACGATCCGATCGAAGCGGCCGAGCGGATCATCGCTGACATGCCGAACCGGCCTGAGATTCAATACACAGGCGCAAAGGCCTTCTATAGTTCGCTCACCGATCGCATTACGCTGCCGCCGCGCGAGCTGTTCACCAGCGCCGAGGAATTTTATGCGACTGCGCTCCACGAGACAGTCCACAGTTCAGGCAGTGAGAAACGCCTTGCGCGGGAAGGGATTTGGGAAGCCGCTCCGTTTGGTTCGCCCGTCTATTCCAAGGAGGAGCTTGTAGCGGAGTTTGGAGCAGCTTACCTTTGCGCTGAAGCCGGAATCTCAAACGCGGTCATTTGTAATCAGGCCGGCTATGTCGCCGGCTGGCTCAAGAAGCTGCGCGATGATCGCAAGCTTCTGATTCACGCCGCCGCACAAGCGCAAAGAGCGGCCGACTACATCCTTAACCGAACCTCTTGCTCCGAATAAATTAGCGCGGCGGGCGGGGGCGGGGGGGGGGGGGGGGGGGGGTGTTGGGGATAGTGTCTGGGTGGGG
>VFSW01001120.1_pt1 | contig 40261 bp, 36 predicted proteins | sample 5358111 | NCBI WGS metagenome assembly VFSW01 (sample SAMN11554181, study PRJNA540505) | mine drainage metagenome | isolation source: sediment from site ElyBrook_90M | place: USA: Ely Copper Mine, Vershire, VT | collected 2017
CCATTGTGGGTGACAGGATCGGTGAATGTACTTACTACTGGTTCAGCTGGATTGCTTGTTTCATTTGGAAATACGCCCCCAACGATCAATTCTGCAACTGCTACGACCGGTTCATTGGGTCTTGCGGTTGGAAATGCTGCATCACAACCACTTTACATTGCAGATTCAACAGTTCCAAACAGAACAAATATCAATTATGACACTGCAGGGTCTGATGCTTGGTACTATGGCTATGCTGTGCTTGGATCGGCAAATTCTTCTGCTTCATGGACGATAAAAAAGGTCACAGTTTCTGCTGGCAGTCCCACTGCTGCTCGTTGGTCACCCACTGGTTCAATCTGGGACGACAGGGCTTCTCTAAGTTATACGTGAAATTCTACTGACACTCAATGCTATTTAACACCTCGGAGACATCTACATAATGGCACTTATTACAGATCCGGACTTTTTGACAGGAAGCGTTGCAGATGATGGCACGAAAAACGTGTACATCAACGCAGTCAACGGGACGATAAAGCTCGTTCAAACAGGTGCCCTGTCGACTGATGGCGTCACTTTGAAGTGTTTGTATTCGTTCTTGAAAGAACAATGGAAAAACGATCCAAACTCACAAAATTTGGCAGCATTTCCGTTTCCGATGACACCGATCACTGACGAGCAGTTTGAGTTTGGTGACGGATGGGATCTTGCAAACAATGCATCACGTTACTTGATCAGGACTGCAGGATGGACAGTCAAAAACAAGTCCGCCGGCGCCGTGACTCAAAAGTGGGCAGGCATCATCGGATTGGGTTCTGTGCCAACGGCTGATCAGCTTTACTACGATCAATTGACGGGTGCAATCAACATGCAATTGACCGGTCAAGTCAATCAGGCAGTGTTGGTCCTAAGCGACTCTAACGGTGACGGCGTCTATGACTTCGACTGCCGCGGCACGTTTAAGCTCTTTGTTCGTGAGCAAGGACAGTTGTATGGAGGATCAAGCTTGTCAGACATCGGTGTTACTACGATGGACTCACAGGCATATCGTTTTCCTATCGCTGCATCCACAGATTTGAAGGTCACAGACGCTGATACAAGCGTTTCAGGATCTTATCCGTTCAACGAAATCAAGGTACGATACTTCACCGGATCGTTCAAGCGCGACGTTGACACAACAAATCTGGCACGCCGCTTTGGTATTGTTGTTGATGTTGGTACACATTCAGGAGTTGATGGAAACTTTACCATTGGTTCGAACGCGTTTTCATCATCAGCAGGAGGAATTTCTGGATCAAACTTTGCTGGAGGAACGCTTGTAATTCACTCTGGTTCATCAAAGGGAACATACAATCTTTCTTCTTTCCCTGGATTTGGTGAAAAAGCGCTTATTAGCACAACGTTCCCATCAACAATGACTAGCGCGTCATTTACGCTTTATAAGTCATCAAGTTTAGGTGCAACTGCAGAACAGATCTATGAAAAAGTTCAATACCTTCTACGACAGAACACAAACATTAACTCTATTTCAACAGGTTCTGTCAGAGTTGTAGGAAAAACATCAGATCTTTTGTTGAGATTTGTTGGTGATACGTTAGAGGCAGGTACACTAAATCCGACAAACCCTGCGTCAGGAAGCGCCTCCGGTGTTATCATTGAAGGCTTCTCTACGACTGATACAAACAGATTGACCTTCAGAGATGAAGGAGGAACAAACAGGACATATCCATTCGTTGCAACACTGACGTTGAACTTTGGTACAAACCTTTCATCTGATCCAAGCGCAAAATATTGGGTGTATTTCACAACTCTACCAGGAGGTAGCAATGATTTCGGTGAGTCTGGTGCAACAATTGTACAAGACAACACGGGTGCAATGATGTCAGGAAGCGTAAGCGCTCAATCGTCTGTTGCACTATCATTCAACTATGACGGTAACTCACAAGGCGGCCGTACGCCAGGAACTGATGCAAGCGTAACAGCTGTCGCAATCGGTCTTTCGACCGGACAATATGTCCGTGCCGTTGGAACAATTGCAAGGTCAACAAGCAACACAATTTCCCTAGTCGCTCCTCTTGAGCGTAACTACAGCAATCCGTGATGCATGCCAGTCGTACGTGACGTATCATGGACACTTGAAGCAGGTACCGGCGACGCCGGTATTACGATCCCCATGCCAGCATATGAGGGAGATGATCTGCTGTTGGCATTTATTCAAAGTGATACCGGCGCGCCGGCTGTTACTGCAACTGGGTGGGCACAAGTTTTCACTCGTTCAAATACGTGCTCTCTTACTGTTTTAAGAAAGATCGCATCAGCATCACTAGAACCAGCAACTGTTACGTTTGCAGCAACTGTTAACGAAACATACAATGGCGCAATCGTTTCAATCGAAAATGTCAACGTTGCAAATCCGATCAATACATCAAATGATACTACACAAGCATCGGCTGCAAAGTTTGCATTTCAAAGCATAACGACAACATCGGGAAATTGTTTGATATTTTGTGCAGGAGCAAACTCTGCAGTGGGTGTTCCCTCTGTTATTGAAGGGCCCGTAGTTGGCATCTTTGGTGGTGACGGAACAGCTGAATCGCAAGGAATTGGATGGACATTTGCTCCTTTTAGCGGTTCTACTAATGGAATTACTACAAGCATTAGTTGCTCAACGATTGCCGCCGGCGCCGGCGTAAAAGCAGTTATTGCAATTAATCCACCTGCAACAGGCGCTATCCTGATTCCAACGTATTGTGCAAGTGATAATTCTACGTACATCGATCCGTTGAATGGTACAACGGCATACAATAGCAACGGTGTATTGACTGGAACAATCGTTAACTTTTTTGGATCAACGTTGAACGGTGTAACAGCTGCTGCGGCGACAGTCGCCGCCGCTGCTGACGTAGGTCTTAACTCGTTCCACTCTGTTGCTCAGTTCACGACTATAAATGCTAGCACAAACTGGTCTGGTGCTGCTCTACAGTTGGCCCCTGCAAACAAACCAAACGTTTCTGGAAAAAACATTCTTCTTCACACAGGACCAAGCACACCAGGACAAATTCAAAGATTTCCCGCTGTCGCTGCAAACAAAAAAGGAATTGCATTTGGCATGCGTTCCGTGTCAGGACATGTGACTGGAAGTAAAGCATTTTATGTTCACGGAACAGGAACGTCATGGGGTCAATCTCGTGACGTACCTCTTGTCATCAACTCAAGTGCGCTTACAAGTTCTGTGTTGTGGTCATCCGGAACGTTGGATCCAACAAGCGTTAACGCTTTTGGCGTGTGGGTTGCATCTACGGGTGTTACAACTACAATTTGGCAGTTTTATTCGCTTTGGGTTCTTGACACGACGACAATTGCTGGAGGAAACATATCTGGAAGTGTAAGCATTCAAGGAATCGTCAACGCAGCAGCGAATGGTCATGAACGTCGTTCAGTCATTCAACAAGGCGTAAACCAAGCACTCGTTTTGCAACCATTGCAATTTGGCGATGGAGGAACGAATCCAATCTATCTTGATCTTAATGCAACTGCAATAGAGTTTCCGCAACAATACAACCTGTTAGACAAAAACGTTTACTATTGTTCTGCTGATAACGTCGCAGGATTGACGTATTACGCAGGTTCAAATGATACGATCAAACATCGAAATAGCGTCATTTCTTCGCCTTCAGAATATCACTGGAGAATTCACGTATCTTCTTCTGTTTCTGCTTCGTATGATTTTTCGGGATTGTCAGTTATTGGTGCTGGTGATATTCAGTTACGAAAAGTGACAACATTTGATCAGATGACGTTCGCTGACTGTGACATAGTCACTCAAAACACAGCATCGATATCGAATTGTGTTTTTAACTCAAGCTTTGCTTCTTCTTCACTGATGTGTGATTCACCAAACGTTGTTAGCGGTTGTTCATTCATCAGTGCAGGTACGGGTCACGGTATTCAGATAATCACTACAGGAACGTTTTCATTCGTTGGAAACACGTTCACTGGTTATGGATCTACCGGTACGATTGATGCAGCTGTGTACAACAATTCAGGAGGATCTGTTACGCTTAATATTGGTGGTGGGGGATCAACACCGTCATATAGAAACGGTGTAGGAGCATCGACTACGATTAACAACAACGTCACTGTGACTTTGACCGGTCTAAAAAACCCATCTGAAGTCAGGGTTTACACTGCGGGTACACAAACAGAGCTAGCAGGGCAGGAAAACGTAACAGGAGGATCGTTTGCGTTTTCTGTCGGTGCTAGCGTGTCTATCGATATCTCGATCTTGGCTTTGGGATATCAAAACCAAAGGATTTTGGCGTATAGCACGGCAACAGATGCGTCAGTGCCAGTTTCGCAACAATTAGACAGACAGTATGCAAACCCTTGATGTAATATGAAAGTGTCTAATGGGTTATCAGTTCGATGGCGACAATAAATTGATCATTCTGACAGTGGGAACGCTGTCAGCGTCGGCTGCTGACGTCTATTCAAGATGGAAAGATTGGGTGCTTGTATCAGATGACAGCAAGTACTTGAATGCTTTTACTGTCGTTGGTGGAGATCCGATCGGCCCGGGTCAAACTGTTGCTCCGTATATTTTTCTTAATACTATTGATGGGTGGAAGATTAGACCACAGGAAGCGAATCACGAACTAAGGATCGCAGGTAATTTGTATTCTTTGGATCCGAATCAGATGATGTTTACATCAACGCTGGGATCATATACGGTGACAACGATCATTGAGCGTTCTTCCGCAGCGATTCAAGTTGCAGGATCGGGCGTAGATCAGACGACAGTACAGACTGCGCTAACTTCTCAAGGCTTCACACCTGCTCGTGCTCAGATGATCGAAGACATTTCAAGTGGTAGCATTATTGCAACAGGAACGATCCTGAGTGGTTCAACTGCTGCAACGTTCTACACAACGCTAAGTGGATCTAGCGATCGCTTCTTTGATGGATTGTCGATTCAATTATTTTCTGCAGCAAGTGGTTCATGCATCAGACGAGTTGAAAGCTATTTGCAGTTGTCTGGCGCGTTCAACATCGCAAGTTCATCGCCTGTCATTCCTGTTGTTGGTGAACGCATCAACATTCTTTCATCGCGCCTTGCGCTAGACGATCCACGATTGAACATCTTGCCAGTGTTGTTGGGTTAATATGACGATCTCTCTTTTAAGCAACGTGAATTTTGGTCGAAACCGTGTGAACAACACGGGATCTACTGGTGTTGGTTATCAGCTTTTAGATGCCGCTGGAAACGTCATTATCGCCCGCACCACGTCGGGTGTTTACCAAGTGGTGTCTGGTTGTTATGCAGCAAACGTTCCGTACCCTGATAACTTCAATGGACAGATCGTTTGGGACTGTCCTGCTTCGGGAACGTTTTCACAGGCGTTTGCGATGGAAAGTTACGATTTTAGAGTGGCAGATATCTGGAAAGAGACGAACGGATTAACAGGATCGATCCAATCTCTTCTTGATGTTGGATACGGACGATGGAAAATTCTGAATAATCAAATGATTTTCTACGCTAGTGGAAGCTCAACGACGCCTGTTGCAACGTTCGACCTATTTGATGATGCAGGCAATCCTACAATGGATGCAGTGTTTGAGAGGGTACGTACGTAACGATGTTGAATAGAATCGTCACAAACGGTTTTGGTCGTTCTCGAGGGGCGGCAGGGATTGCAGGTCCCGTCACGTTAGGATATGGTGGTCGCCCACGACAGACACAGATTGACACCAGTGTCCCTCGACGTGCAAGAGGCAACGGTATCAAGGAGCAACACAAGAGCATTTCTGATGCCATCGTGTGGGCACGGTTGCTGTTGGTGAATGGCATTGCACCGCTTCGTCCAGTAAAAGGGTTCGTCAAGGTGCCTCTTGTTGAAAATGGTCCAATCAGGACGATCGTTGAACACGTGGGAACAAAGAAGAAGCAGGACGTTAGAATAACCATCGTGCGCACAAGAACAAAGCGTCGGCCATAATTACGTCCAATGGAAGCCCTTCTTGAAACGGTAGAAGCAGACGTTGAAGCAGCGACAGAAATGTTGTTCAAGATCACGGTTGAAGGACTTGATCAAGCTCCTGCGAAGGTTCGTATGGTTTGTGAGAACGGAAGCAGCGGTCATTTTTTCAACGGAGAAGCAACAGATCAGGCAGACGTTATCGCGTTTACCATTCCTGCTAATGTCCTCAAAGAAGCAACGTACTTGACAAAGGTTGAGGTTCTAGTCGAAAATCGATACTTTGCACCCGTCACATTCAACCTAAATGCAAAGAAGAAGATGAAGGTTGTCGTAGAGGCAGTGAAGCCACGTGTTAAGGCTCCTGAAGCGAAGGTTTCTGTAGAAAAAATTGTTCTTGAGAAGCCTGCACAAAAATCAGTTCTTGCGACACCCGTAATCGCACCTTCTGTTGTTACAGCTCCAAAAAAGACATCAGCTTTGCGTGAACGAATTCAAAGCAAAAAGCAAATTGAGTTGTCAGACATGGCAGACGATGAGATCCAAAAGCTTGCTGAACGCTTGATTACTGGAAAGAAGTAATAATCACCTGTAAGGGTTCTCACGGCATGCTCTGCAGTGATAAGGTCCTTCTTCTGGCAGTTGTGCGCCCTCGCAGAACTCATTGCACCTGTCGCAGCTCACTCCCTCTTTTGTAGGAATGTGCTTGTACGTTTCTGTGAATGCAGTGATGAAACATCCGATATCACCAAGAAACTTTGGATCTACTTCGAGAAGTTTGATGTGTGTTCGATTGATGATGAATGTCTTGGGCACATTTTCATACGGCGGGACGTAGCAAAGGTACTGAACATAGCTTGAGCTATCGCTCATGTCATAACCGATGACTTGAACCTTTGCACTACGATACGTGGTGTCATTGTACCCAAACGTATCGCTAATCTTTAAGACGACTTCGTCACCGATGAGGTACTTCATGCGTCTAAGTAAGAAATTAGAAGGTTGTTAGCAACGTTGCGATGTCAATTTTGGGAGTATCCCATACAACGTACGTGATGTTCTGTGTCTTACAGAAGTCTCTTGCAGCATTGATCTTACATTTTTGTCGTACGCCCCATTGGACTTTTTCTGGTTTGACCTCAACCATGACTTGTTTGTTTGAGACGAGCGTAATCATAAAGTCAGGGATGTGTTTTCGTGTTTGACCTTGAGGATCTGTGTATGGTATGCTTACTTTTTCGTATGTCCAACTTGACACAACGTTGCATGTATCTAGCTGTTGCATGACGATCAATTCCCAAGAAGACTTGTAGTTGTATGAAACATTAGATTTGGTAGAAACGTACACGCCTTGTTTCCATATGCGTTCGTTGTTTAGCAGCTTGTTTGTCATGACGTTTGACAGGTGTTGTTTCATAGCATCGTAAGCACCCAATGCGTCTCGCTGTTTCCATGTTTCTTTGCATTTGTTATCACGATCAAGTCGTACAGTTGGATTATCAACCCAAAATTGTTTCATACGAACACTCATTTGTTGAGCCAACGTTGGATCTTTCCATGCATTTTTCACAGAGCTTGCTCGTTTGTCTAAAACGTCTTGTGTCAGAAATTCACGCATACGTTTTGCCTTGTTCTGTGCTTCTTGTGGGTGTTCGGCATAGTATCGTGTCATGTTGATTGCGTTTTTTTGTCCTACACGTTGTTTGACTTCTTTTGTAGGCACATAGTCACGACCGTTATGTCCGTGTACATAGTCATTAAATTTTTCCTTGAAAGGGTTTAATGGAACGTCTTGTGCACAACCACACTTGCACTTGGGGTTGACGCTTTGATATATGACGTTGTGTACGTAATCAGACCATGACATGGCATGTGATTTCTTGATGTGATTGATCAGTTTGTATCGCGATGACACAATGACGTGACACAACAAACATTCACGTGGCGATTTAGTAGCCATATTTTTGCATTTTATAACATTGATGTCAGTTGTTAACAGATGTCAACGTGATAGTTATCAACGTGGCATCCTTTACGCAAACAATTCAGCCAACGTGCTTCGGTTTTTTTGACTCTGATACAACGTTTCAGATAGAAGCCGACGCCATGGTCACATTCGTCAAAAGGAAGCTCGGTGACGACGTGTTGTCTGTTGAGCTCACGAAGAAAGAGATTTGGGCGTGTTTAGAAGAGTCTGTGTGCGAGTATAGTCGCATCATTCACGAACACAGAATTGAATCAGAGCTTATCAACGTCTTGGGATTGCCGACTGGATCGACCGACATGACGAACATGTACCCTCGACAGACGTTGGAATTCTTGCTTCGAATGGCAGATCCATATGCGACCGAGGCATTCATGGGTGGGTCTTACGATACCACGTTGGGAGTCATCTCTCTTGTTGCTGGTAAACAAGACTATAATCTCTACAAAGACCTCAAGGATGTAACAACAAATCTAAGCGTTTATGAGCAGATGGCAACTGGTAGCAAAGGACGTTTGCGTGTTGTGCAAGTTTATCACTTTGAACCAACGGCTGCACAAAGCATGTTGTTAAACGCATCAAACATTACAAATTTTCTTGCAACAAACTTCAACTATGAGAGCTACGTAAACAGCACAGTTTTTTATGTGTTGCCAATCTTTGAAGACGTCTTACGTAGGTCTGTTCTTGAAGCAGCGTTTAGAGTTAGACGTTCGAACTATAGCTACGAAGTTCAAGGAAGCAATCTTAGGATCTATCCAATCCCAACGTCTGATCTTCAGACGGGAAACATGTATGTAAAAGTGTATGCAGGGCAGAATAACCCGCTCGATCCGACAGCGATCGGTGCGGGAGGATCAACTGGCGATGATTCACTGTACGGGATCTCTTCAGCTGCAAATGCGCCCTTTTCAAACATTCCGTTCAGGACGATAACACAACCAGGACGTCAATGGATCAGGCAATACACGTTAGCCCTGTGTAAGGAATTACTTGGTTTGATCAGATCAAAAGTAAAGACGATTCCCATTCCAAACGCAGATCTTCAATTGAACGGCGAAGAGCTTGTTTCCCAAGGTCGTGAAGACAAGGCTAAGCTAACAGATCAGCTTCGTGAATGGTTGGCAAAGCTCACAAATGCAGCATTGATGAAGCAACAGGCCGAGCTCGCAGAAAGCATGCAAGCTGCGTTGAAGTACGTGCCTATGCCATTAGGTCGCGCAATAACGATCGGTTGAGATGCCTCTTGGCAAGAGTATACAAGCTCTTGTTTCGTAATACGATGTGTTATGTTCATCAATATTACACAACAAGAACACAAGGATCGATTTGATCGAGTACATAAGTGTGATATCATTCGTCTCAAGTGTGATATGTGTGGAAAAGAGTGGGAGACACGCGGAAGTAAGACTCGTATCATGTCACGAAAAACTCACATGTGTTCAGAACAATGTAAGCGTACCGCCCACAAAAATGGAGGCGTGATTGAACGTCAGCGAGCTAAAACAAATGTTGCACGATACGGTGCAGAAAATACGTTTGCTGCTGAATCATGCAAGCAAAAAATTACTAATACGTTAATAGAACGCCACGGAGTAAAACACGCTCTTCAGTCGTCAATTTTTCTAGAAAAATTTAAACGAACAATGATTGAACGTTTTGGAGTTGAATCGCCGTCACAATCATCTGAAATTCAAGCAAAACAAGTTGCAACAATGCAACGCAATTGGGGTGTGTCATATCCAATGCAACTTCAACATGTACGTGATGCAATGATGTCTGGTACGATTGCAAAGTACGGTGTTCCTCATCACATGCAGAACAAAGAGCATGCCTATGAAGTGTTTCAGAAACGTGCCAGCGAGGGTACGTTGTTCATCTCAAAGCCCGAGCAGCTGTTTTACGAAAAGCTCTGTGAGAAATTCGGTGTCAATGATATTGATCGACAGGTTGTCATGAATAAGAGGTGGTCGATTGACTTCTACGTCAAAACCATTGACACGTACGTTCAGTTTGATGGCGTCTATTGGCACGGTCTCGACAGGCCCATTGAGTTGATTCATGAATCAGGGAAGTCTGGTCATCGTCGCGACATGTCGATTTATCGAAAATGGCTCGTCGATCGCCAGCAGGATAAATGGTTTGAATTGAACAACCTTCGACTTGTGCGTGTGACAGACAATGACTTTAAACGTAGTCTTGAAAATTGCCTACTTATGATTCAGAATGGCACGACTTTTTATCACACCTCGAGAGATGAACTTCTTTTCTGACATCACGAAAGAAGTCATCAAGGATATTGTGGGTCAAAAGATCTACTATTACGCTATCAATGAGATCAAGACTGCAACGCATGACGTCTATAATGAAGCATTACAGAAGGTATTTGATAATCCAATTGCGATTGATGCATTAGTAGGAACAACGTCACAGACTGAAACAAAGATCGATGCCTTTGGCGTTGATGCAAAGTTTAAGATCGAAGTGTACATCCAATATAGAGACCTTGTCGATAAAGGCATCAATGTTAACATTGGCGACTTTTTCTCATTTGGTTCTGTTTTTTATGAGATCACCGAACGCATGTTTATGCGAAGCATCTATGGTCAGATCGAACACAAGGATGGCATCAAGCTCATAGGAACAAAAGCAAGAGAAGATTTGTTCAAGGCACTCACAATTGGTCCTACTGACATTTCAAACACAGAAGCAGACGCTGTTCAGGAAAAATTCGTGCAACAACGTGGTATGCTTGAAAATAAAGAAGGAAAGACTGGAGACGAACGTGCTCTTGTGAAGACTGGCGTTCTTGACGCTCCTCTGACGGGTCCAAAAGAAGTGTCTTCAGCAGGAACTGACACCGGAACGCAAAGCTCGTTTTTTGATGAGGATGAGTGATGCCTACACGTTACAACAGACAGATCAAGTCACGTTTCAAAGTTCCCGGCTTGCCATCGGGTTTTGATGGACCGTCATCACCTTCAGATCTTACTGTTCCACCAGTTGGAATTGAAGATGCAGACGTTGCTCTTTTCAATCTTTTTGACAAAGAGATTTCTATTCAGGTTTCTGATGGAGACAAAGGTTTAAGAAAGGTGCCTGTGATCTTCGCCGCCGGCGAGAAGTGGGCATTGCTTAAACGAAAGCGCGCATTACGCGATAAAAACAACTCGCTTGTGTTGCCTTTGATAACTGTCGTTAGAACTAGTATCCAACAGGTATCAAATGAAGACATCACGGGCCGCGGCATAAACCAACAGACTGGCGATCTAGTGATTAAGAGAAAGCTTGATGCATCAGATCGTTCATATCAAGGGATCATAAACAAGCTAAACGTTAAACATCAACAAAATCTCGCTGTTGGTCTAGACACGGGTGATGCTGGACAGTTTACATCAAATCGTGTAAACGGAGCATTGTCAGAAGATCCAACTGTACAAAGCGGTGGTGTGTTGATGCCTGATAGAACTGACAACATCTATGAGTTTGTCATGATTCCATCGCCTCAATTCTACACTGCAACGTACGCGGTGACGTTTTGGGGTCAGTACAGCACACACATGAAGCAGATGCTTGAGCAGTTGTTGGCATCATTTTTGCCTCAAGGAAATTGCTGGCGCATTGATACAACAGCGGGTTATTGGTTCGTCGCGACCGTTGATGGTAATGTTTACACTGCTGAAGATAACACTGAAGATTTCTCGGCAGAGGAAAGGATCCTCAAACATAAGTTCATAGTAAAGGTACCTGCATACATTCTCGCGAGCGCGACGCCCGGTGCGCCCGTTCCGATCAAGCGGTACACTTCAGCACCCAGCGTTTCGTTTGACATCTCAACAGAAAGCCTTGATGAGCCCAGTGGTGTCATAGATCCTTTCTTGGGGGCCGACGATCCCACGCTTCCAACCCAAAATGGGCAAACAAAGAGACGTGATCAGCGTGATACAAATGGCACGAGACTGTACCCGAGCGCCGGAGAAGAACAGACGAACGGAAATCCAGATGATCCTGCATTGGCAAGGCTTCCTCGTGGTGTCACTGTCACGAAGTACCAAAAGGTCACCGGTGTCGATAGACGAGGCAACAAGGTGACGAAGTACGTGAGGATCGTGAACAAGAATTCGTTCACAGGAGAGACAGTGTTGGCTCCTGACGCATCTCTCGGAGGCATCACGCTAGTCTCCAACGATGATTGACGCTAACTCGGCTTTCAGTCGTGCACAGGATACTTAACGTAGCTAAGCTATAGGAGCACTGAGATGCCAGGAACTGAGCAAGTATTCAAGAGCCCAAACTTTTACGAGCGTGAGATTGATCGATCTGCGCCCACGGCCACCGGTCCAGTCGGTACGCCAGCAGGCATCATCGGAACAGCACAAAAAGGTCCGGCATTCGTCCCTGTCACTGTTTCAAGCATGGCAGAGTTTGTCAACGTGTTTGGCAATTTGGATCCAAAGAAATTTGGTCCATATGCAGTCAATGAGTTTCTAAAGAACCGCACAGCACTCACCTACCTTAGGGTCTTGAATGCTGGTGCAAACACGACACTCACTCACATCTCTACAACACAGACAACCGGTCGTGTTACAAACACAGGTTTTCACCTCGCAGGAAATTCAAGCGGCGTAGCAGACAACCGTCACGCCGGCGCGGTGCAGTTCATCACTGCAAGGGGAACGTTGTCTGCACAAGAAGCATACGGCGTTGTCATGTTCACCGACAACTCTTCGTTTCCATCGGCATCTGTTGCCGTTGATATCGTACGTGGCGTAGTGATCATGGCCTCAGGTGCTCGTCTGATGGTTGCTTCTGGCAACATGGCAGGCGTGTATCCATCTGGTCCTGCTGACGCAGCAAACGTAGATGGCAGTGGATTTGTCAAGCTAATCGTATCGTCAGCATTGGGTAGCGCATTCGCAGTGACAGACAACCTCCCAGGTTTGTTGGTCATGACAGCGTCTATGAACCCAACGGATCCGAACTACTACGGCAAGATCCTTAATACAGATCCTGACCAGTTCGTAGCAAGACAACACCTTCTGTACATCGACTTTGCGGTTGATGCCGAAGTGTTCTCTGCATCAATCGTTGGAACATTGTCAGGCTCTGCAAACACAAGCCAGGCATCGGGCGCTCCAACGATGACGTTTAGGGAAACGTTCGGATCGTACGATACAAGATACCAGACGCCTTCTACAACGTACTTCATCTCGCAACCTTTCGGTGCAACAGAGTACGACTTGTTCAAGTTCGAGGCTTTGGATGACGGAGCATACGCAAACAGCCTCTACAAGATCTCTATCACAAACATTCAAGCATCAACAGATGATTCGAACCAATTTGGTAGGTTCACTGTTCAGATTCGTGACTTCAATGACAACGACTTTTCTCCAATGGTCTTGGAACAGTTTCCAAACTGCTCATTGAATCCAAATGATCCAAACTACGTTGCAAAGCTCATCGGTGACAGAAAAGTTACGTACAACTTTGATGCAACGACACCAACCGAAAAACGTATCGTGACGTTTGGCAAGTACCAAAATATGTCAAAATACGTCAGAATCAAAATGACTGACGCAGTCGATCGTGGATTAGTCCCGGTACAATCACTGCCATTTGGTTTCCGTGGAATGGAAATCCTCAAGACGAACGATGCACTTATCGATGGAGCTGCTTCATCGCAGATGGCAACAGTTCGTCTATCTGGAGGAAACCTTGGAGCCGGCTCGGCAACAGGATTGACAGGATCAATTGTTCCACCAATTCCATTCAGATTCAAGGTCACAAAGGGAACAGTTTCAACGTCATCACCAGCATGGCCGGGATTGCCTGGCCCAACTGAGCTTACAAATACACAACTTTACTGGGGCGTAAAATTTGAGCGTAATACGTTGCCACTTAACCCGAACCTTTCCACTGATCCAAACAAACTTCTCGTTGGTTTGACAAAGTTTCAAGGCATCAAGCTTCTTGATGCTGTTGTCACAGGTTCGGGTGCTGACACATTCAACAACAACAAATTCACACTTGCAAGGGTCGCTTTTGCAAACGGAGCAGTGTCACATCTCACTTCATCAGTGAACGATCACATGCTCGGTGCGGCATACATCAGGAACCTTAAGCCTGATTCAACGTCATACACGGTTAACGATGGAATTTTCCCTGTTCCACGTATCACATTTGCAACGATTCTTGCTTCGGCCGGCGCTGCAGTGTTCAATAAGTTCTCTACGTTCACCAAGTTTACGACATTCATGAATGGTGGATGGGATGGAACTAACATCCTTGATTCAGATGCAAGGAAGATGAATGACAAATCAACGTCATTTGACGTCGGTGGAGGCGCTCTATCAACGTTCATCTCACCAGGCCTTACGGCAAACCAGGCAGGATCTGGACAGAGCAATAGCACTGTGGTTTCATACCAGACCGCAATTGACATCATGACAGATCCGATGACAGTGAACACGAACATCTTGGCAATCCCAGGCATCCGTGAATCATTCATCACAGACTACGCAGCTCAAAGCGTTCGTAGCTATGGGTTGGCGTTTTACGTTATGGATATTCCATCATATGATGATAGCATTGCAAGGTTGTACGATGATAGCACCAACAGGCCAAGCATCGACAATACGGCAGCACAAGTAGATGCAAGGGTCATCGATAACAACTACGTTGGAGCGTACTTCCCAGACGTATTTGTTGATGATGCAACGAACAAGCGTCGTGTCAAGGTCCCTGCGTCAGTCGCAGCACTTGGTGCTCTTGGATTCAATGACAGGGTTGCATACCCGTGGTTTGCACCTGCAGGCTTCAATCGTGCAGCACTGGATTTCGTGACCAACGTTGCAGTGCGCTTGAACGTCACAGACCGTGACAGGCTTCAGGATTCAAGGATCAATCCGATCGCAACGTTCCCCAAGCTTGGCTTTGTAATCTATGGTCAGAAGACGCTTCAAATGAAGAAGTCTGCCCTTGACAGAGTGAACGTTCGTCGTCTCCTTTTGGAGATTAAACGAACGATCATTGACATCGCAAACAAGCTTGCGTTTGAGCAAAACACATCTGACACAAGAAACCGCTTCGTTGCTCAAGCAGTTCAACGTCTTGGATTGATTCAGTCACAGGCTGGTATCGAGGCGTTCAAGGTCGTATGCAACGAGACGAACAACTCGCAGCAAGATGTTGATCTCAACAAGATGAACGGACGCATCGTTGTTGTTCCAACTCGTGCGGTCGAATACATTGCGCTTGACTTTATCATCACGCAAAGCGGCATCAGCTTCGTCTGATAAAAACGCGGTTGCTAAATAGGCAGCTGATACCAAATCTTAGACAGACGACGTACAAAGCGCTAATTCAGCGTATTGTCAATAGTTAAGTGCATGTCACAGCTAAAATTCGGCTCTGCTGGCGTTACTGCTCGAGAAATTGATCTTACGGGGCCTGTTGCACAACAGCCTGTAGGAACACCTGCAGGTATCGTTGGAACTGCTGTAAAAGGTCCTGCATTCGTTCCTGTTACAGTTGGTGTTCTAAGCGACTTCACTGCAAAGTTTGGTCCTACTGATGGAAAGAAATTCGGACCTCTTGCTGCAAACGAGTGGCTTCGAAACGCTAGTGCCTTGACATTCGTCAGGGTACTTGGTGTCGGCGATGGAAAAACACGAGCATCAGACGGTTCTGTAAACTTTGCCGGGTTCACCGTTGGAGAAAACCTGCCAGCAGCAGGAAACAACCTCTCACCTTCTACTGCAACAGCAACTGGATTGCTTCAAGCAAATCCGTTTGCAAACTTAGGTGGTCCTCCTGGACGAACGTACGTCTTGGGTGCATTCATGTCAGAGTCTGCAGGCTCAACAATTTTTAGTCAGGCAGGAATTCAAGGTGCAGGAACGCAGACAGGCACAACTGGTTCAATTCCCGTCGTCAGAGGCATCCTCATGGTTGCATCTGGCGTCATTGCAAGGTTGTCATCGTCCATTGGTGGTTTTAGCTCACAGCCTGGATCGGCGATGGTTGCCACAGAGGCACTATCAAGCGGATCATCGCTTGGTACAGTGTACCTCTTGCAAGGAAGCGTTGTAAAACAAGACTTTGTCTTGATCTTGAACGGTCACAAGGGAACGAACCCACAGTATCCAAACGTCATCACGGCATCGTTCGATATGACGTCTCCAAACTACTTTGCAAACGTCCTTAATTCTGATCCAACAAACCTTAACCCAGCTGGTCACTTTTTGTACGCTCACTGGGACATTCACTCTGCAGCAGCAGTTGTCACAGGTTCTGGTATCATCTCTCAATCTGCTGGATTAAATCCAGGAGGAACAGGCAACTGGATCGAGCAAGATGCATTCCTCTTGACAGCTTCTTTGGCACGTAACGTTGGAAGCACAACCGTTCCTAACCTTGAAAATTGGACCGATAGGTTCACGAATGCAAGGTCTCCTTGGGTGGTTTCACAGCGCTTTGGTGGTCAAGCAAAGAACCTCTTTAGATTGTGGGCACTTGATTCAGGTGCAGGAATCTCGACAATGTTCAAGCTCTCTATCGAGAACCTTGCACCTTCGACAGATCCTTCGAACCAGTATGGAACGTTCGATCTCGTGATTCGTGACTGGAACGACAATGATATCACTGTAACTCCTCTTGAACAGTGGAGAGGATTGTCTCTAAATCCAAGTGACGATCGATACATTGCAAAGGTCATTGGCGATCTTAAAGTGTACTACGATTTCGATAGGGCAGAAAGCGCTCAACGCCTTGTTGTTGAAGGAAACTATCCAAACAATTCAAACCTTGTCAGGGTTGAAGTTGATTCAACTGTTGATCAAGGAACTCTTGATCCTACAGCTCTTCCATTCGGTGTTAGAGGTGCATTGCACCTTGTCACGTCTGGTTCAGCGCCAATGGCACCATTGGGTTGGACTGCAGGTGCAAGCGTTCCTAACAACGTTTTGTTGGCGTCAGCAAGCACGTTGACAGTTGAACAGCCAGTTCCTTTCCGTGGAAGCCTTGTACAAGGTCCTACGAACAAGACGCAGGTCAATCCTTTGTTGTACTGGGGTGTGCAGTTCGAGCACTTCACTGACGCAACGCAGCAAAACGGAAGCATTCTCAAGAACAAGTCTTTGAACGCTTTTGCAAGCTACTTCCCTGAGTTTTCTACGACAGCAGTTAACATGGTTGCCGGAGACAACGCAGGTGTTGCTGATACAACCACACTTGGTGTGATGGACAGCGACCGTTTTACTTCGAATTTCTTTACGCTTGAAAACATCCAAGTCGTAACAACGTCTGCCGGCACGGCAGATCCAAACAACTGGGCCAGCGCAACATACGTTAGGAACGGAAACATCGTTGCAAACAGCACGACGTTCACACGACGTGTGAACACGACTGACTTCATTCAAGCAAACAGGCGCTACTTGAAGTACTCGTTCTTTATGCAGGGTGGAAACGACGGCGTAAACATCTTTGACCTTGATGAGTCACAGATCAACAACAATGCAGTTGTTGCTGATATGAATGATACGAACCGCGGACAAAACCTGGGTCCAAACGTCAGGGCATACACAAAGGCACTTGACATCATGAAGAACACGACCATCGTCGATGTTCAGCTTTTGGCAATCCCTGGAATTAGGCATCCAATCGTCACAAACTCTGGCGTCGATGCATGTGAAACCAGATTCGATGCAATGTTTGTCATGGACGTTGAGCAACTCGACAGCCAAGGAAACAACATTATTTCTGACACGCAACTTCCTTCAGTTCAACTGACGGCCGCTCAGGTTTCAGCAAGAGCATTGAACAACAGCTTTGCAGCTGCATACTTCCCAGACGTTGTGATGCCAGATCCTACGACAAAGAACAACGTTGTCGCTCCTCCTTCTGTTGTCGTCCTCGGCGCTCTTGCATTGAATGATGCAGTCGGACACCCATGGTTTGCACCTGCAGGCTTCACACGTGGTTCTTTGCAGACCACACTGGAAGCACGCGTCAAGTTGTCAAAGAACAACATGGACACGTTGTATGATGTAAACGTCAACCCATTGGTTGCCTTCCCTGGAAATTCGCGCTCAGGAACGAATCCAACAGGCGGCGTAATTGTTTGGGGTCAAAAGACGCTTCAGGCTGCCGCAAGCGCTCTCGATCGTGTGAACGTTCGAAGGCTTCTCATTAACATTCGTCGTGAGGTCAGGGACATCGCAAACACGATCATCTTTGAGCCTAACCGCGAGGCAACGCTTGCTAAGTTCTCTGCACTAGTGACGCCAAAGCTCCAACGAGTTCAAGCGCTTGCAGGATTGCAGAGATTTAGGGTTGTTATTGACAGCTCTACGACGACTCAAGCTGACGTGCAAAACAACACGATCAGGGGCAAGATCTACGTTCAACCAACGAAGTCTCTTGAGTATGTTGCTCTTGACTTCGTCGTCACAAACAACGTATCTCAGACAGCCTGAACGGTGATTGACGGAGCCCACTCGTGACACACGAAAAGATTATGGTCACCATTGGTAGTCTCCGTCAGTTGGTACGCGAAGAGGCAACTAGGGCCAATCTATGGGCACGAGGCCGCTTGAAAGACCCAGTTCCTAAGGTAGAAGATCAAGAAGACGACGAAGAAAAAGATACAGGAGTATCAATTGCAAATTCTCATTGACAATGGCTTCTATTTTGATTGATAGGTAAGAAGATGAAAAAGACGATTAGACTCACTGAAGCAAAATTGCGACAGGTCATCAGGGAAGAGCTATTGAAGCAAAAACTGGGTGCACTGTACGAAGATGCTGCGTTAGGTGGAATGCTTCATCAGGCAGTCACCCACTTGTGGCAGGCAGACAATGTCTTAGGACAAGCTGTGCAACATGCTGACCAAGATCACCATGAGTTAATCTCTCAACTGAAAGCCGCAGTTGAAAAAATGGCATTTGACGTTGAAGCAAAGGCGACTTCTACAGAACGTGGCGAGGTAAAATCAGCCCCCAAGGCACCGCCTTCAAGACCTTCGCTCGGTAAGCCAGCCCCAAAAGGTTGAGCTGGTGTTAACATGACGATATCGAATACTTACTTGCAACGGTAACCGGAGAAAACCATGGCAGAGACGTTAGACGTGACCTCAATGCTTCCAAATGCATTTGAGCCTAAGAAAAAGAACCGTTGGGTTTTGATGATTGAAGGAATTGATGCATACATCATCAAGACTGCGGCTCGTCCTACGATGACGACTGATGCTATTGAGGTTCCTTTCATCAACAGCAGACGTTATGTTGCTGGTTTGACGAAGTTCGGAACGATGGCAATTACGTTGCATGATCCAATCGCTCCTTCAGGAGCACAGCAGGTCATGGAATGGGTGCGATTGCACTTTGAGAGCGTCTCAGGTCGAGCAGGTTATGCTGACTTTTACAAGAGAGACATTCAGCTCAAGCTTCTTGATCCTGTTGGAACGGTCGTTGAACTTTGGGACATCAAGGGTGCCCTCATCACGGAAGCAAACTTCGGCGAGCTAACGTACGAGGCGGGAGACCTTGCAGAGATCTCCCTAACGATTCAGGTGGACAATTGCGTCTTGCAGTTTTGACGTTACAAGTCGACAACTGAGTATTGCATCATCAATTATACAAGTCAGCGTCCGTGGATACAGTTATTCCATGGACGTTGCTTCGTTTAAGTGCCCTAAGTGTGAGTTCACTCACACCAAGTTGAATTCGCTTCGTATTCATTGCCAAAAGTCACACGGCATTTCATCAATCGATCTTCGAATTGCCTTGTTTGGTCGACCGACATGTGTATGCGGCTGCGGTGAATTGACAGAGTTTAATACACTTCAACTTGGATTCAATCGTTATGTCTTAGGACACATAGCACGTGTTAACAATGGCTGGGGTCATAACAAAAAAGCTTTAAAGAAAAGCCAAGACAAACGTCGTGAACAGATTGCATCTGGCGATTGGAATCCATGGAATAAAGGAGAAACAAAAGAAACACATCCAAGTGTTGAATTGTATGGTAAATCGTGTAGCGCCACGCTCAATGCAAATTCTGAAGAACTCATGAAGCGCTCGTACCGTATGCGTAAGAATCGTTTAGATGGAACAATTCCAACGCTTTACGGCAAAGATCATTCCCAATGGAAAGGTGGTGTCTCAGCTCTTCAACCACTATGTCGTTCTTACGTCTACAACTCGTGGGCTAGGCCAAAGATGAAGGCCTCTGATTGGAAATGCAAGCAGTGCAGAAATTCAGGCCCTCTTGAGGTTCACCATGACAAGGAAAGATTTGCTGAGATCTTGCAGAAAGCCATAACAGCATTGGGTGAGCCAGGTGATGACTTCGAAAAGAAGGCAGCTTTTGCGCAGTGGGTCTCTGATTACCACGTAGACAACAACGTATCTGGTATTGTTCTTTGTGAGAAATGTCATTCTTCCGCACACTAGTGATATTTACATCGTGATCACAACATGGGGAAACGTCAAGCGTATTCTGCTGGAGTCTTCCTCTGTAGACGTTGACAAGGTTCATCCTACGGCGATTCCGCGCTTACGAGAGTATGCGTTGTCTAGTTTGTATGATTTTATCATGAGCATTCGTAACGTTTATGGTCATCAATCAACGTACGTAAACAAGCGCAACAACACGATCAGAGAACTAGAAATCTACAAGCCGGCGCTAGAGTTAGAAAACACTGCATATTTTTTGATCGATGTCACAAATCCGGTGAAGCCTTATGTTTGTCGCCTAAACAACACAAACATTCCAAATGAAATCGAAGACAAGGTTGTAAAAGACCTTTATGATGCTTTGTTGCCGCAGGCGCAAGACTCTGGAAAGTTCGCAGGAATCTGGTGGGCTGATGAGAACATGTATCCTTTGCGACCGGTCTTCAAGGGAGAAGATTTACGCATTGAAGAAAAGCCTGATCCTTCTTGGATCTTGATCGATCCCAACACACATGAAGAGATCGACGTTCGTTCACGTTAGCACTTTTGCATGTAAAATTCAGAAATCAGTCCCAACTGTTGTCTGCACAAGACCAACAAACAATATTGCGTTGGCAACACATTGATGACAACTCCGGTGTCGTACCCAAGAAAAATGCCACATGGAGAAAATGAGACGCAATCGATCAATGACACCTTTACTTGTTTTCTTATCAATGGTTTTACGACCTGATCGTTTCTTAGCATCACCAAGTCGCCTATCTTGAAAGAGTTTATTCTCATAGCGTTTTCGATAGCGTCTTCAGAATTTCGCGTTGTTCGTCAGTCAATGTCTTTGGCACGACTACGTTTGCACGTGCTTTCAATGTTCCGCGTTTTTCTGCGTTTGAAAGCTTTGGCATACCTTTGTTTTTGAGACGCTGTTCATGACCTTGTTGTGATCCTTCAGGGAATGTGACGTGTTCAATAGAACCATCTGGCATCGTTATGTCTATCGTTGCCCCCATCGCTGCTTGAGCAATGTTAAGATCTACGATTGTTAGAAGGTTGTCACCTTCCCTTGAGAACTTAGCGTCTCTGTCGATCGAAATGATGAGGTACGCATCACCCGAGCCCTTATTTCCAGATGATCCTTGCCCGGCCAACCTCACACGGTTTCCATCAGCGATGCCGGGGGCGATCGTAACAGTGATGTTTCGTTTCAGTTGTGTGAGACCTTTCCCAAAACATGAAGGACACTCCTTCGTTCTTTTTGTTCCCATTCCTCCCCATGATTGGCACCGCATGCGTAAGTGTATGAAGCCTTGATTGACCAACATCACACCTGTTCCCTGACATCCCGAACATGTTGATCTTTGAGATCCTGGCGCATCTCCTGTGCCATTACATGGTTTGCATTTTTCATCATACGAAAACGTGACATCTTTTTTGCAACCAGTAAATGATTCGGCAAGCGTCAGCCTAACGTGCGTTGCTATATCATTTCCTCTTGCGCCAGCGTTGTTGTGGCGCATGTCAAACTGTTGTTCGAATAAATCTTGCAGATCATGCATTGAAAATCCACCGTGTCCACGATCACCCGTCCAAGAAGACCAATCGATCCCTGAGGGCATGTTTTCCATGGAATCATAACGTTCTCTGCTTTCTTTGTTTCCAATGACACTGTACGCTTCATTGACTTCCTTGAAGCGCGCTTCAGCTGTCTTGTCACCACCAGTCCTGTCCGGATGAAGTTCTAGTGCAAGCTTTTTGTAAGCTTTTTTTACGATATCTTGGTCAGCTGTTTTTTCTACGCCAAGGATTGAATAGTAGTCTTTGCGGGTCATTTTTGCAGAAATTACTACATCAAAGTCATACATTTCAATTGCTGAATCGGACGCCTAGTTACAATAATGAGGATTACCGAAGCGCAACTGCGTCAAATCATTCGTGAAGAGTTGGCATCTTCTCAACTAAGTGAAGAAGCTGTCTCTGGTGAGCTCTCGGTTGATACCCTTCGTAACGTAGAGCAAAAATTCAAGGAGATCTTACAAGTTCTCCCTCGTGATTTTGGTCCAATTGCGTTAGTGGTAAGTGCTGCAAAAGCGATCGTCAATGCACGAAAAGCCGCAGAGTCTAAACCTGCTGCACAGTGAACATCGTCTTAGAAATGTAGTTCTTCTAGATGAAGCCTGCCAACAAGCCCGCAAAGAGGCACAGTGAGCTCGCTTAGTCCGGAGAGGAAATTGCCGCCGAAAGCCATTGAACGAATTATCAAATTCTTTCATTCACAAGCTCGACCAGTAATGTTGGGAGCGATATGTTTAGAAATAGGTGTAAGCATTTCTCGTGCTCAAGAAGCCATAGATGATCTGTGTTATGAGGGTGTGATTAGACCTGCGCAGGACATTGAGAAGTCGTCTATGGGTTGGTCTTTACGCGTGAATGCATATACTCTTGTGGGAAAGCCTAATCTTACAACAGCATCTAAGTGGCCTGGAACTGACCCCTAGTTAGATTCCATGGCACGTAAAGACGTTGAAGCAGAATCACTTCTTCGCGCGTACCTGCGAGAAGCGATGCAACCTATGTTTTCATCACGAAAGATGTCGTTTGATGATCTTCGCGACATGCAAGACAAGCTTGACAAGATGGTAGTATCTGGAAAGATGCAACCTCTTGACTATAACGATCGATGGGCAGACGTTCTTGCAGTTGCAGGCTGGACGCAAGATCAGTACGATGCAGAGTTAGATCGTCGATGGGACTATATCGATAGCGAACGTGAGCTACCAACTAAACATCGCTACGCCAATTGAAATTGTTGGTCGCATGTTGTGGTGACCTTTCGTATATACGCTAGTGCGGTAGTGAGTACTATCGTATCTAAGGAACATACGCATGTCAGAAGAACGAGAACAACGCAATCAAGTGTTTGCTCAACACGCAGCTGCTGCAGGTATAACACAACCGATTAGTTCACAAGCAGTAAGTCAAGCACAATCTGATTTTGGGCTTGAGATTCCTATTGAAACTGTACCGCTTCCATCAGGGGGTAAAGCATACCCTGTTGGTACGACTTTACATGGCAAAGAAACGATTGACATCAGAGGAATGACAACTCGAGAAGAGGACATTCTTACAAACAAGGTTTATCTCAAGAAGGGCACAGTGATCACTGAGCTCATCAAGTCTTGCCTTACAGACAAGAGCATTGATCCAACGGAACTTCTTGGAGGCGATCGAAACACGTTGATGGTCGCCATTCGTATCACAGGGTATGGACATGAGTATGACGCTGAGCTCGAATGTGCAAATGACGAGTGTAAGCAAAAACTAAAACACTCTTTTGATCTTTCACAACTTCCTCTCAAAAGGTTGGAAATCGAACCAGAGATGCCCGGATCAAACCGGTTCGTATTTTTGCTTCCATACACAAAGAAGAAGGTCGTGTTTAAGTTTCTCACTGGAAAAGACGAAGAAGACATCGTCACTCTTACTGAACGCTTGAAGAAACAGGGAATTCAAAGCGAAAATGCCGTTTCAACAAACTTGTTGTACAGCATTGTCTCGATCGATGGCAATGAAGATCGAGCTAAGATCGGAAATTTTGTGAAGCTAATGCCAGCAAAAGATTCACGAGCGCTTCGAGATTACATTCGTAAGAATGAGCCCGGTATCACTTTGCGTCAGGAAACAACTTGTCCTGCGTGTGATCACACAGAGGAAGTGCAGATGCCATTTGGCGTGAACTTTCTTTGGCCTTCAGCCTCATCATAAAGAACAACTCGTTCTTGAACCAACGTTTTTGCTCATGTATTACATGGGTTTCTCGTACAACGAGTGTTATGAGCTTCCGATCTCGTACAAGCGATGGTTCATTGAACGAGTTGTCAAAGAACTGAACAAGGGAGCCGACAAGGGAGAAAACCAGTCAAAAGCCTTGCACCAAAACACGCCTGATGTTCGTGCAATGCAAAACAGGGTTCGTGCACAGACGCCTTCAAGGTTACGAAGGTTCACGTGACCACATACTTAGCACCTATGGACGGTAGCAACGCAGGAAAGCAATTGAATGAATTGCACGTAAACTTGCTTGGTAAAATTCTTCTCGTTGCTGTGGGTGCATGGCTTGTTGGTCGTGCAACCAACCTGAAAATTCGTGGCACTCGTGACGAGATAGATGCCATTACCTCTGCAATGATGGCATCTCGTAGGTTTCAAGATGAATTGGGACGGCCTGGTGCGACAGTTGAAACAGTGATGGAAAAACTTGGCCTGAAGCATGCAACAGCCAGGCAGTTTGAGGAGATCTTGGGCATAGAATGGCCGTTGGCCTTATTTATGTTCATAGGGTTTTGTCATGCTGCTTTTTATTTCATCACAACAATCGCGGCGTAAAACGCATCCTAAACGGACGTTACATCTTCAATGTGATGTGTGTGAACGCAAATATGAACGAAAATATTTTGAACATCTGGTTCAGGCATCATATCATATATGCTCTCGTAAGTGTCAAGGAAAATCTCAACGTGTTGGAGGAACATTAGCAGAGAAGAAGCGTCAGACGTTTTTGATCAATTTGGGTGTTGATCACCCACAGAAACACCCGAAAGTACAGCAGAAGACACGTAATACTAATCTTGAACGTTATGGTTGTGAATGGATTAGTCAGTCATCGCTCGTGAAAGAAAGAGTCAAACAGACCAATCGAGAACGGTTTGGTGTCGATTGGCATTTTCAATCTGAAAATTTTGCCATTAAGTCTCAAGAGACGTGGTTGGCAAAATACGGCGTTAATCACCCTATGAAGTCAGAAGTAATTAAGGCAAAATATGACTTCAGGGATATCTGGCGTCAAGCGCATGCTACGAAGAAATTGAACGGAACGTATGCTTCTTCTGGCGATGAAGAACGTTTTGGAGCGCGATTACGTGCTCTTTATGGTGACTTACTTGAGCATCATGTCTGTATACAAACTGAACATGGAACATGGATTATTGATTTTAGAGTGGGAAATGTGTATGTTCAGTTTGATGGTGTTTATTGGCATGGTCTTGATCGACAATTAGAAATTTTACGACGGTCAAGCGGTGATAGAGATATTGCAATCTGTGAAGCATATGACCGCGATCGACTTCAGGATGAGTGGTTCAAAGTTAACAACTTAAAGCTTGTTCGTGTTACAGACAAAGAAGAGAAGACCATGTCTGATAATGAGATATGTTCCTTACTTAACCTTTAGGAACGTCAGTGGCTACAAAAGATGAACTATCACAACAGCTGAAGATCACGCAAGAGTTGTCAAAAGTCGTCGATCAGATGGCTAATAACTTGACGAACATTGAGGATTCGTACAAGGCACAGACGATTGCACTTCAAGACTTGGCGAAGGTGATGTCATCGCTTGACATGAAGACTGTCAATGCGAATTTTTCTGAGCTCAATACTGCTTTCAAGAAATCACAAGACAGCTCTGACAAAACGACTGATTCACTAAAAAAGATGGTGAAGCAACAGTTTCTTGCGGGCAAAGAAACGAAGACATTGGGCGAACAGTTTGGTAAAACTGCAAAGCAGGCTCTTGTTTTAGATGCTGCATGGTCAGGTCTCAAACAAGGTTTCACAAATTTCATTGCGCTTTCTCGTGGTGCGATAGGAGCATTCACTAGTATCGGTGATGCAATCGTCAGCATCACGGCATCGATCATTGCAATTCCAATCAAGATTTTTACTGGTCTTATTGACCTTGCGGCAAAGAATGCCAATGGAATGAATGAACTTGCGCTCGCTGTCGAGCGAGTACGCAAAGACTTTGGTGATCTAAAGGGTCCCGGATCTTCTGCTATCCTTACGACTGAAAAATCACTAAAGGGATTTTCTGACACTGGTTTAAGTGCATGGCGTGTGTTTGGTACGTTGGCTGAAAGACTTGACATCATTCGCGAAACAGCCTTGGGCATGGGACCAACGTTTAGCGTTTTGACAAAAGAATTCAGAGACAATGGTGGAGCGATCCTGGCATTTCAAAAAGGACTAGGTGTTGCAAACGAAGAGATGAAAGGCATTGGTCAGCGTGCAATCACGATGGGCAAGCCGATGAGTAGAGTCTTTCTTGAAATGACAAAGCAGACGCTTGAACTTGGCAAAGCGTTTGACCTCGATCAAAAATTGATCGGTAAGGACATGGCGAAAGCGCTTCAAGATGTCAAGCACTTTGGTCAGATGACTGTCAAAGAAATCGGACAAGCGGCAGTCTATGCTAGAAAACTTGGTGTTGAATTAGACAAGATTGTTGGAACGCTTGATGCATTTGAAACATTTGATTCAGCTGCAGAAAATGCTTCAAAGTTGTCACAGTCTTTTGGTGTAACAGTTGATGCATTCCAAATGATGGAAGCTCAATCTCCTGCAGAGCAGATTGAGATGTTGCGAAAGCAATTCAAGCTTGCGGGAGTTGATTCATCAACGTTCAATAGACAACAGCTTAAGTTGATTTCTTCTACGACTGGATTAGACGAAGCGACAGCAAAACAAGTCTTTTCGCAAAAGAACCAAGGCGTGTCTCTTGATGCAATCAAGAAAAAGAGTGAAGGTGCAGAGAAGAAGACGCTTACACAAGCTGAAGCAATGTCAAAACTTGCTGACAGCATCGAACGTATGGTGAAATCAGGAAGCATGACAGGAAGCTTCTTTGACATGTTCATAAAGGGAATTCTTGGTGGAATCCAGAACACAAAAGAGTTCTGGAGGATCATGACAAACATCCAACAAGGATTGCAAGCTGTGTACTTCGAAGGTATGCGTCTTGGTCAAGCGATCGTTAAGTTGTTTCCCGGATTGAAACAATTGATGGACTCGATTGGTGATTTTTTTGATCCCAAAAAATTCAAGAAACTCGCCGGAGGTGTGACAGACGTTTTCATCAAGTTCATGGAAAGTCTTGGTGGTTCAGGTGAATGGTCGTTCGGCACGCTGATGGACAAGTTGAAAGAAAAATTCTTTGACTTTTTCAACATGGAAGCCCCAGCTGGAAAACAGATGGTCGAAGGATTTAAGACCGTTCTAAAAACAATCAGCAAGATCGTTTCAGGAGCAATCAAGTGGATAGCAGATAAAATCGGTGAAGGCATTAAGATGCTCACTGAATTCATCAAAGATCCAAAGAAATTCACAGATCAGGTGAAAGGCGGCGCCGGCGCTCTCGGGTTCTTGGGTGAGATCTTGATGCCAATCGCCGATGCGCTGAAGCATGCATGGAAAGTGCTATGGCCTGCGATGAAAGAACTGTTTTCTGTCGTCGCACACAAGTTATGGGATTATCTGAAGTCAGATGAATTCATTAACATCATCAAACCAGCGCTTCCAATTATTGCTGCTGTGTTGTTTGGACCTGCATTCACAAAAGCGATCGTTGCAGGCATGGTCAATGCTGTAGGTTCTGCGGCAATGACAGGAATTGCAGCTGCAGGAAAGAAATTGATCGGCGCGGAAAAAGCCGTTGAATCTGCGGGCGCTGTTAACAAAGCAGGAGGCGCCGCGATCCAAGAAGGAAAAGGTTGGGGAGTAAAGGACGCAGTTGCATTAGGCGCTAAGCTTGTTGCAATCGCCGCGGCGCTTGCAATAGGTGGCGTCATGATGGCTGCATCTGTGAAGGCAATGAAAGCCATCATGGGTGACATGACGTTGAAGGACGTTGAGGCACCGCTTGCAGTTTTGGGCGCAATGGTTCTTTCAACGCTTCCATTGATGTTGGCGTTGAAGCTAGCAAAAAATCTTGGTGATCCTGCAGACATTGCGGTCGGAGGATTGGTTGTTACAGCTGCAGTTGCGATCGTCGGTGGCGTTGGTGCATTGTTAGCATACGTTCTAAAGAAGGTTGCATCACCTGCAGAGCTCGAAGCAGCCAGCGGATTTATGCTCAAGATGTCGTTAGTGTTTATCGCGATGGTGCCTCTCATCGCTGCAGCGATGGGTCTTGGCGTCATCGTCACTGCGTCATCGGGGCTTGCGCTGGTTCCGATTGCGGCAGGCATGGCAGTCATAGCTGCTACAACTGCAAGCATGATGACGACGGCAATGGAGATCGTCAAAGAGCTTGGTAAACTTAAGATTGATGCCGATTTTCAACGCAAGGTAGATGCATTCCTTGGTATCATGAAATCAATTCAAGCGTTTGCTGATACGCTCACCAAGATGGTGGGATTGATGACACCGACGTTCACTGAACTCCTGACTGGAAAGACAGAATCTTTTAGTAAAAAAGCTGACGCATCTGTCAAGCTGCTTGCTCAATTGATTGGAAAACGTGGAGCAGGAGGAACCGGTTCAGGAATCATTGGAATTGTCGAGGTTGTCATTGACTCGATAAAAGACTTGGGTGGCGGTTCTGCACAAACGCTTGAGTCTGCAAAGATTTTCAGCGATGTTCTCACAGCTGTTTCAGCAGCAATGACAGCAATGACACCGCCAGACGCGTTCTTCACCGCGGGCGACAGCTTCATGTCACACCTCAATGGACCAAAACCGTTTCAAAACCTCGCAACTGACGTAGCATACTTCTCAAAGAAGATGGTCAATTCTTTGATGTTACTTTTGACAGGCGATGAAGATGGAAAGCCGGGAGCAAACAGTGGCGGCGGTCTTATATCAATCATCAAGAAATTGGGTGACTTGGCAACTGGAATGCCCGCGAGCGACAAGGTCTCTAGCGTAACAAGCTTGCTTAATTCGCTCACCTCAATGATGTCTGCTGTTACGCCGCCACCTGAGTTGGTAAAAGCATTTACTAGCGCTAGCTCTGCATCTGCTTTTAGCTTAGGAGGCGCTGATGTAATGAAAGCGACAAACAGCAGCGTCGATACAAAAGGATTTGCAAAGTTTGTTTCCATCATGCAAGAGCAATTTGCTGCGATGCTTCCATTGATGACAGGCGGCGCGCTAAAAATGCTCATCAAAATGGCCGACAGCCCTGATTTCTCTCCTGACAAGCTTGCAAAAATAACGACGATTACGGGTGCGTTGAAGAATGTGACAGATTTTTCTAAAACGATTCAAGAACAACTCAAGCCAACAATTGAAGCATTTTCAATGTTGCCTGACATGTCTAAAAAGATCACTTCAGATTTGAGCGACAATGGCATCAAAAATATTGCTGACACGATTGGTCAGATGTTTAAGGCATCAAATGAAATCTCCAATGCGCTTGCAAAAATGCCTGTTGTTAACGTCGCTGCAAAGCTCGCACCAATCGCTGCTAGCTTAGGATTAGGTGCAAAGGGCGAGTACAAGATTGAATCAAAGGCAGTTAACATCTACGTTGACTTTAGTATCACAATGAATGCAGCAGACCTAGAACAATCTCTTGTGTTACGACAGAATTCAGTCATTCGACAAAGACTAGACACGTTGTCTGAGCTAGCCGGCGCCGGCCCACGTTTGGGAACAAATAACTACACACCAGCTCCAGGCGCGCCACCTGCATTGACTAAGGGTGCACAGTGAAATCAAAAGAAGAACTGTTGAAGATGTTGCGTGAAGACGCAATGTACAAAAAATCGCTTGCGATGGCGACCAGTGACGAAGAACGTAAGCAAATCGAGACAGTTGTTGAAGGGTTTGTTTCGCGCTTTGCTGGTGCGTTGCTTCCTGCATTGCAGAAGTCAAAATCTGAACCTTCGAAGGTAGTTACGTCTGGATCGGTGGGTTGATGGGCACTAACACAGGAACTCCTGGATTTGACATTAACGGGAAAACTTACGAGTTAGATACTGGAGATCCCGACGCGTCAGGTATTGCACCTATTACGACAGATCATGGTGACATGACAGTCGATAACAGCAAAAAGGACCTTAGTAAGCCCACCAAGACGACATTGGCACAATACCTTAGTGACCTAACGAACGGTAAACAAGGGTCATCGAAGGGAACGTCGAATCAGTATCCTATAAGCGCGCCATCAAGTCCCGTAGAAGAAGTTTCTGTTTCTGACGCAACGGGTAAGCCGTCAACATTGGCTGACACAAAGAACCTTTCTCACTTTGCATCCCGAGCCGATGCCTCCGCAACATCAACGTTTTCATCAGACTTGCAGGCAAGAAATTTTGAGCCTGCTGCTCGTCCTGTTGTGCCTGACATTAGGACAGATGCAAAGACAACCCTTCAGGGATTTGTCAAAGGCAAGTCATCAACTCCTGGCTTGAACGGAAACACAATGCTCTCGGGCGTTGGGAAAAACACGTTACCCAATCCAATCAAGACGTATACGTCGGCAGTTCTTTCAGCTAATCGATTCACAGATGTGTCTTTACATGCTGCAGAGATTTCTGGTTTAGGAAATGATGCCGACGGAGAAATCAATCCAACGGTGAGTCACCCAAGGTATGGTGACGTTAGCATGCATCGACTTGCACAGGTTGGAACTGCGCTTTCGCTTCGTGCCGCACAGGCATTGAACGCTGCATCGCCTGGAAACAATCCCACAGGTGGAACACAGGAGCTTGCTACGATAATCCCATCCCCAGTTCAATTGGGTGTTTTGCAAATCGATGCTCTTGTTATGCAAGCAGCAGACGTGTTGAAATCATTGACGACTGAAAACATTCCTGATGCAGACCTTTCAGACGTTTCAAGCAAGTCATGGGGAACGTTGAACAGTGTTGATGAAAAGTTTTGGGGTTCGAATTCATTGGGTATGAACGCCCTTGCCGCGGCCTTGTCATCCGCAATCGTCGTTTTGTTCGAAGGACTTGGTTTCATTGTCGATAAAGTGCGTCCATCAAGTTACGCTCCACAACGAAATGCTGCAGGCCAATACGTGTTAGGAGGTTGGATTAGTGATCCTCCTTCTTCATTGCAAAACAAGTCAGCGCTGTCTGCAGTCGGTGCTTCGTTTGGAGTTGATGTCACAGACATTGCAGGAACGCTGAACATCAGACCTACAATTTTCCCACTGGGATTGGCGTTAAGAGCTGGAATCGGAGCGTTTTTCGGTATTGACACTACGACGTTGGGAAGTGCATTAGCGACCGCGATTGTCAATTCTACAGATTCAGCTGGTTTCAATGTCATCGTGGCAAGGACGATCATTCGTTCAAGCATCTTCATTGAACAGGCGTTTTCAGAAACATTCTCCAGTCCCGATGGTGGGGCAGCGCTTGATAACGCAACCAATATTGTATATCAGCTGTCCCGTTCACGTTTGATCAAGGCATTGAACATCTTTTCTATGTTGGGTGATGCTACGCTAAGCGATCCTGAGGGCACGAACGTTTCGCTCGATGAAGACCCGGGTCAGATGGTCAAAAAATCGTTCATGGATGCCTTTCCAAACGATGGTCCAAGCACAACGATTCAAAAAAGTCGTCTGCAGGGATCATTGAAACTTGCATGGAGCAACAACAGAGCACCATCAATGTATCTCATACCTGATGCAATCGCATCAATGAACGTGTATGGAGTAGCAAAGGATGGATTCAATGGTGCCCTTACAACAGGCATCTCAGTTGATTCACCTGTAACTGATGCACTTACAAAGACAAAGTTTTTTGTTCAAGCAGCTGACAAACAAGCGCAAAATGGATCAAGGATCAGTGCTGAGCATGTTCAAAAGTTAGAATCACAGCTTGATGCTGAGTACGTACCATTCTATTTTCACGATATACGAACAAACGAAATCATCAGCTTTCACGCGTTTCTAAACACACTTACAGAAGACTACACACCTACGTGGGAAACAGTCGATGGTTTCGGTCGTGTAGATCCTGTCAAAATTTACAAACACACGGGTAGAAGATTGAGCATTAGCTTCTTCGTCGTTGCAACAAGCGAAGAAGATTTCAATGACATGTGGGTGAAGATCAACAAATTGACGACGCTCGTCTATCCTCAATACACAAAAGGTCGCACTCTTACGAATGGACAAGATACAACATTTGTTCAGCCATTCAGCCAGATGATTGGTGCAAGTCCACTAGTTCGAATGCGATTGGGAGATCTTTTTCGCTCGAATTATTCAAGATTTGCACTGGCAAGATTGTTTGGTGCAGCCGATGGCACAATGCAATTGCCTGGAACTGTTGATACAGATCCGATCAAATTTTCTGGTGTTGCTGATCGCATCAAGCAATTTGAGATCTCAAGACAAAGCTTGACGATAAAGCCAGATCCAGGCAATCGCTTTACGATCGATGCTGCTGGTTGGAAGGCTGCGCCTTCCGCAATCGCCGGTATTGGTTCTGCAGTTGCTGCGGCAGCAGGGGTGGGTCCTGTTGCTCCTCAGTCTCCTGAACTTGCAGTACGAGGTTCTGATCTTCAATTCTTTGAGTTTGAGATCAAGAGCATTGATGTAAAGAATCAAACAACGGTGTGTGTGGCTCACTTGATGTCACCTTCTGATATTTCAAATCGATTGAATGTTGATACTGACACTGCCTCAAAAATCTCTAACGCATTGATCGCAAGGTACGATCAAACGAATGACGTCAAACGAAAAGTCATCGGTCCAAACGGATATGCAATTCCGTCAGCGATGCTTACACCTACAAGAAAAACTCTTGAGTCATTGTTGGAAAGTACACTAGGCGACTACATTTCGATTTCGCAGCAAAATATCGAAACATTGAATGCGTTTTTGAATCCAGAGAAAAATGCGCTTGTCAAGTCATTTGAATCTGTTCAAGGAAAGGGCCTTGCAGGCGTCTTTGAATCGTTGAACTTTGACTGGCACGACAAGGTTCCATGGGAAGACAAGGTGGGATCGAAAGCTCCTAAGATGTGCAAGGTCACAATGTCATTTACTGTCATCCACGATATCTCACCTGGAATAGATTGGTTGGGCTACAATAGGTCGCCTATTTATCCCGTCGGGTTGGCTATGAAGCCCGGTAAAAGGTGAGTTATGAAGAGTGAAATTTGGCAAAAAGAAGCAATTTCATTGTATGTTAGTGGTTTGACTGTAGCACAAACAGTTTTGAAATTAAAAAAACAATATGACGTATCACAAAAAAGAATTGTTACATTCTTACGACAAGCAAATGTCATTCGTTCACATGCAGAACAACAACGTCTGAAGCGATGGAATTTAAAATGTTCTCTGTGTACACACCAATTTCTTGGTCGCACACCTAATGTCATTATTTGTGACAATTGTTTTGGTGACAGCACGCCAGGCGTAACAGCAAAAAAATTACAAGTTTATGCCAAAGTAAGAAAAGATCAATTATTGTTAACACAATACGGTCTAGACAAAATGCAACGTGATGAATTGTTGAAATCACAAGAAAATAAGTGTGGTTTATGTGAAATTGATCTTAAGTCGCCCTGTCTAGATCATAGTCATGTGTCAGGAAATGTACGTGGTTATTTGTGTCATAAGTGTAATTTGCTATTGGGTCAAATTGAAAATAGTGGGTGTAAACGTTGGCTTGAAAATGCAAAACAGTGGTTAAAAAGGTGATCTATGGCATTTAGCAGATACAGTCGCACTCCTTTGCTTGATCTCGGCGCTCAGTTCGGCACTTCATTTGCTACGCAAGTGATCAGAAAGGCAGTGAAAAACGGATCTTTGCCTGTCAAAACTGTTGTTCTTAGAGGTGCAGAAAGATTAGACACCATGGCCGCGAACGTTTACGGCGATGGTCGTTATTGGTGGGTGCTTGCTGCAGCTAGCAATATTGGGTGGGGATTGCAAGCACCTGCTGGCACTGTTAGCAACATACCTGATCTAAATTCTGTCGCAAATATGGTGGGCTAACGTATGGCAGCTGTTGATGTTTCCACGCTAGATCAGATCTTTAGAATGTTGACTCCCATTGACGTATTGGGAAATCAAAAGATCAGCTTGGGAAAAACTCCAAACTTGGGAGGAGATCCGGTCAGTGAATTGAAAAGAATGTTGCACGGGATAGGTGCATGTGGAGCAATGTCTGCAAATGACATGAAAGCATCATTCAACAACCAACTTACCAAGGTTGCAGATTCAGACGAGGCTCTTAAACTGTTTCGTCGTGTGTTTCGTATGTATAGTAGCACGGGTCCATTGGGGGAAAATGCTGGAAAGGCGCAGTACAAGTATAAAGATGCCGCAAACAAACTTCTTGATGGCGTGACATTCGACCAGATAATCAAGGGTGCAACGCCATTCACGATGCCTCAAGGCAAGGACATGTCTGTGATGCTTTGCAACTCAACGTACTTGACGCCCGCAACTCGCAACGCAGACAAGTGTGAGATGTTTCTAAACTTTCTTCCGTCTATCGTGATGTCAAGATGCGTACCTTATCTTGAGGTCGAGTTCGTATTTGACAGACCCGATGAATCACCGCTAAGATCAGCAAGTGTTCTTAAATTTTTGTTGGGAAGTCCACCTCCCGGATCTAACGATTACGCTGACATGACAAGTGCTAAACCGTCTACTGCAACCGGGCAGATGACGCAGCTTCAAACAGTTTTTGATCCTGTGACAGGTCAAAAAAAGACATCAGTGAACATGGAGATCTTCACTGCTCCTCAGACGTTGATTAATATGAACCCTATTTCTCAAGGTTCACGCTACACTGCAGTTCTTGATCCAACACGTCCAATGGCAACGCTTGAAAGCTTTGTTGTTAACGTTTCTCCAACTGTCGGTCTATATTCGTACAAAAAAGCAAGCCTTGTATTCAAACTTCATGACCGCTCAAGACTTGCTGAGATAGGAGACCTGATACGTCCACAGATCTATACAAACACTACAGCTTGGGTGACATACGGATGGAGGCACCCTGATGAACCCGGAAATCCATATGCCGAATTCATTAACAACAACATGATGGTGCGTGAAGCGTACGGAATCGTGAACTCACAGTTTGCGTTCGATCCTGTTGGACAAGTCGGCGTCACGCTTGAGCTATTCACAAAGGGAATAACGGAACTAAGAACGATCAGAGTACCAGATAGCAACCCGTCATCTTTAAAGGCTGTTCAAGACATTCGCGATCTTGCTGAAAAGATTTCTGCATATAGCAGAGCATTGAACTTGGCAAAGCCAGAAGGTCTCAACAAAGAAGTCAGGGCAATTCAAATCATAGAAGCTGCAGGCCAGGGTTCATTTCCAGATGATCTAACAGCAGATCAGGTTCAAACGTACATAAAAGCACTAGAAAAAAGCTTTCATGATCCAGGAAACAAGATCGATCAAGTTGCAGCGAACGGTCTCATTGATTCATTGAAAAAGATGTACGCTCCACAAAATGGAAAGAAGTTTAAGTACAAAGAAAGCATTGCAACTCAGGCTTCTCAGATCGCTAAACAAAAGTTTGACGAAGTGACAAGTGGTGCAGATCCATTTTTGATGACGTCTGATAAGTGGGATGCATTCAAGATCGAAACAGGACAAGATCTTGTGTCTCACCCATATGCAAAGTTCATAGACAAGTACAACAAAGATCCTGCGAACTCGTCGATAAACGGAGTCACAAGAAAGCTAATTTCATTTGCAAAGCTATTCACTGTTTTTGCAGGTCAGTTGATTATGTCTGTGCCATGTATCGACGAACTTCAAGTGTATTTCTATCAGTTCAATGATCAGGCAGGAAATGCAGCAGGAACAAACATTGGAGAATTTCCAATTGACATGCCAGTGTTTTTTCAACAGTACAAAGAACACGTAGAGCGAAAGGGTTCTGAACGTATTACGTTAGAAGAATTTTTGCAGCTCGTAATTCAAGCACAAGTGGATGACATGCGTGCAGTTGCTTATGGGTTCAGACAGTATTTCGCTCCACAGTATGCAGCAGAGGCAAAACTCGTCGAAAGCCAACAAGCAGACTATGAATCTGCGATTTCTAACGTAGGCGGAAAGGGTCCATTTGCAAAACCAGTCATTGAGATGTTTGTTGAGACTGCATTCAAAGGTGGTGACTCAAGAAACGTTGATCTATTGAGACAATTTCAACAACGAGCAACGTTGTCAGGTAAAGCAAATTCTGCAAACAGCGGTAGGGCAGGCGATTTGACTCGCATCATGAAGATACACATCTTTGACAAGGTGACAAACCCTTACAAGATGCAAGCGAAGCTTCTTAGATCTGATGTGGGAGGAAACCCTTCATATTATGAAGTGCCTAACGATTTTGCAAACAAGGTCACGTCCGATGAACAAAAGTTTCTTGATTCTGTCATGCTCAAAGACGCTCCATTGGGACAACTCATAAGCGCAAATCCAAATGGAACTATCAATGTTCAACTTCAAGAAGGATTTAGCAATGATGATGCAAAAAGGGTCGTCGCAAAAAGCATGCCATCTATCATATACGGATTGAACTCATCAGCTGTCAAAGATGCAAACCTTGCATCAAAACAAGATCCGCTGCTCGCTGCCACACAGATGTTGGGAAACAAATCAGGAAAACCAAGCGTTAATCAACCTAACGGTGGAGGTATCGGTGGCATGCCACTTAGGATCGTTCCCGCGGCAATGCAGATGCATACGCTTTGGTGTCCGTTGCTTAGTTTTGCTCAACTTTTCTTTGTTGATTTTAATACAGGAACGACTGCAGATAACATCTATGGCATCACCGGGTTGACACACACGATAGCGCCGGGAAAGTTTGAAACGCAGTTGAACCTGACATTTTATGATGCATACGGTCGCTATGAAAATCTTCCAAGCCTTGTTGATTTCCTCAAGCAAATCAAGGTTCCTCAGCCGAAAGGCAAGTGATGTATAAGTGATGCCACGTGGCATACACTGATGGCGTGGTTCGTTTTTGCATTGACAGTTCTCTGTTAGGAACACAAAACAATTTGCTTTGTGACGGGAGCGAATTTGGTTGGACATCGACTGTTCCTGATGATGCATATCACCTTAGCGGTTTCATCAAGCCGTTGCATGACAGGTGCATGGACACACTTTTGGAGTTGAACAACATCAAGATTGATGTCTCTCCACCTGTACGGTTTTCAAATGCGATGAATCTCGTCATGTCTGGTTCGTCTATTTCTCCACCTTGGCAAAAGGTGATGCCTCAACAGGTGCATCGTGCCTTCATGAAGCGCCTTGTAGATGCAGCCTCAGTTGCCATGGCAAACGTTGATCGAACCTATTACGAAGGAACGTGGGTGCCGGAGAATGTTGTCATACGTTCACTAAAGCCTGCAATGGTTGATGCTGGCATGGTTTCTTCGATTGTGAACGAAAAAGTTCATAACTCATACGTTGTTGAAACTTTTCTGCCCGGAAAGGATGGGTTTGCTCCGATCGTAACTTACGATCGTTTTGGTACATTGACCGGTCGTTGTACTGTAGCAAGCGGTCCTAGCATACAGACGCTCAAAAAAGAGTATAGGAACATAATCAAATCTGTTCACGGTGAAAAAGGTCGCATTGTTCAGATGGATTTTTCATCTCTTGAACCACGAGTGCTGCTTTACGAAGCAGGTCGAAGGTGTGAAGACAAAGATTTGTATGCATCAATTGCTTCAGATCTCGGTTATGAACGAAAAGCGGTGAAGGGTGCGGTCATAAGTGAACTTTACGGAAGCAGTAAATTTGCGCTTGGTAAAACGCTTGGGATTGGAGGAAAAGAGCTTGATTCATTCGTAGATCGCGTTTCTACGTACTTCAATACTGGTGAATTGTTGTCTAGAGTGAAAAAGCAGTTCTTTGAAATTGGACGTATCAGCAACAGGTATGGAAGGCTCATAAACGTAGATGAACCACTTGATAATGTTTTCATCAACTATTATGCGCAAAGTTCAGCCGCCGACGTTGCATTGTTAGGGTTCAGTAAGATTGTGACCGATCTTGCATCTGAAGCTCCACGCTGCAGACCTCTATTCTTGATCTATGATGCGCTTTTGCTTGATGTGCATGAGGACGACATGAAGATCATTGAAAAGAAAACGTCTGTGAAAGTAAATGGATACGTCCAACGTTTTCCTATCAAGGTAGAACAGCTTTCTTGTACAAGCGTTTCCCAAGTCGTATTATGAACCATGTCACTTACTCCTGAACAGATTGACGAGAACTTCAAGCGTTTCCGCAGCTTTTGTGAAAAATTGGGTGATAGAAAAGAAGCAGCGCTAAAGATGGTGGATGCCCTCGATGAACGACTGGCATTGTGTCCTGCTTCTTCAAAGAAAGATTTTCATCAAGCATTCCCTGGTGGGCTTGTTGAGCATTCACTACGAGTCTTTGCAAATACGATGAAGATCGTTAAGGCTTTTGAATGGGACATTCCTAAAGAAAGCATCATCATTGGAACGTTGTTTCATGACTTAGGCAAAGTTGGTTCTCCTGATCATGAGTACTACGTGCCTCAGACTGATGATTGGCGACAGAACAAACTTGGTGAAATGTATACGTACAACAAGGCGTTGGAGGGTACAAGTTACATGGACGTCCCAACGCGTGGTCTTTTCTTATGCCAGCACTTTGGCTTGAAGCTCACTCACGATGAAACGCTTTCGATCAAGTTGAATGACGGTTTTGTTGTTGAAGAAAACAAGAAATATTGTCTCAAGACGCCAAAGCTCGTGTATGCAGTGCAGACCTCGGATTATATTTCCACGATGCAGGAGAAAAATCTATTTTGAACTTCTGCGATTTTTGTCCATGCGAAGCATGTAAAACAGGTATTGACACAGTCGATCCGTATCATACTCAAACTGTTGATGGTAAGTGGATCTGTAGTACGTGTTTTTTATATGATGTTTGCACTTCAGGTCCCGATCGTAACTGGAGTGGTCCGTGCAAGGAAAAAGAGTGTCGTCACAGGCCTCAATTAGTTAACAGCAAGTGGTCAAAACTTGTTGCTAACAAGCCGTCTTGAACCATACTTATTGACGTGAATAAAGCCCTACTAGTGCGCTATATTGCGTTGGCCCTCCAAGAGGCACATGACGCTCGAGTACCGCAACAACTGGTAGGCGAACCGGACGAAGGTCCTCAAGAGGATGAAGGTGCAGAAGATGTCAAAGAGTTTTCAGCTATTGGCGCGGGTTCGATATCAGGGTTCACAGCACCCTTGGGAATGTCACCAAAGCGCAGCAAAAAACGTAAGAAGTGACACCTATCCGTCGAAATGACGATGAACGGTGAAAAGCTCTTTACAGTTGAACTCTCAACAGATCATTGAGTAGTGTGAATTACATCACGTGGTGTGATGGCAATTTTTGCTACAGTGAATAGGAAAAAGGAACGAGGAAAAACATGGCGATCGACTTAGAAGCAATCAGAAAGCGTATGCAGGAGCTCTCTGGAGCTAACAAAAATTCGAAGATTCAGATGTGGAAACCCGAAGTGGGGGAGTACAAGGTCAGAGGTCTTCCCAACAAGTTTGCGACAGAAGGAATGCCGCTCATTGAGCGATGGTTTTACTTCATCGGCAACACATATGGTTTCCTTGCACCAAAGCAGTTTGGAAAGCCCGATCCGGTGAATGAGTTCATTAGGAAACTCTACCAGTCTGGCAAGAAAGAAGATCGAGAAATTGCAAAGAAATTGCAACCGAAGATGTATGCATATATGCCGGTTGTGATTCGTGGTCAAGAAGACAAAGGTGTTCAGATCTGGAAGTTTAGCAAAAACGTTTATCAGCGTCTGTTGAGCTTCTTTACTGAGGCTGATGATGATGGCACGGTCTATGATTTTCTCGATCCCAATGAAGGATTTGATCTTAAGGTCGTTGTTTCACCTTCTGCAAAGAAGGTTGAAGGAAAGTCGTATCTTGACTACACTGTAGATGTGAACTGGAGGAAGTCTAGCAAACTTCATGCAGATCCAGAGGTCTCAAAGAAATGGATCGAGTCAGTTCCGAACGTTGATGACATGAATAAGCAAAAGTCATCTCAGGAAATTGAGACAATCCTCAACAACTGGTTGAATGATGCAGACCAGAGTGCAGCAG
>VFSW01001121.1_pt1 | contig 40255 bp, 36 predicted proteins | sample 5358111 | NCBI WGS metagenome assembly VFSW01 (sample SAMN11554181, study PRJNA540505) | mine drainage metagenome | isolation source: sediment from site ElyBrook_90M | place: USA: Ely Copper Mine, Vershire, VT | collected 2017
GTCTGTCCGACCGTCGGGGTTCCCGTGATGGTCGCGCTCGTGATCGTCGGGGCGAGACCGGCCACGTTCGACGCAGGAAGACTCGTCGCTGACGCGTGTCCCAGAGTGTTGGTCTCGGTGATGGTCACCGTGATCGGCTGGTTGTAGTCAGCGCTCGTGACGAGGTAGGTCGATCCGGTCGCGTTGGGGATCGCCTGGCCGTTGTCGTACCACTGGTAGGACTCGGTGGGTGTGGGAGCCCCACCGACGCCACCGGAGTGAGCCGTCAAGGTCTGTCCGACCGTCGGGGTTCCCGTGATGGTCGCGCTCGTGATCGTCGGGGCGATTCCCGCCGTTTGGAAAGTGTCCTCTCCGCCGTAGAAGGGTCCGCCGGCCGTACTCGGAGCGACCACCAACTCGTAGTAGTACCGGCTGAAGCCGGACATTCCAGTCACATTCGCCGAATAGGACGTGGTGGTTCCAGTCGTGGATCCCGCGGTGGCTGGTATCGTGCCCGCGCAGTTGCCGGAGGTGAAGGGTGTCGCCTGGAAGCAGAAGTCAACCGCCCTTAGTCCCATGTTGTTCGGGTTGTTCACCGAACCGAGCAGCGTCGCGGAGGATGACGTCACACTCCCCGCCTGAGCCGTCGTTACAACCGGCCCGGTCACGAGCTGTTGAACCCCACCGTCGTACACGCTCGGAGTCAGGGCCGAGTCAGTGGCCACAAGTTCGTAGTAGTACGTCAATCCCGGAACGAGTGAACTGGCCGTGTAGGTGTAAGCCGTCGTCGATCCCGTCGTCGTACCGGCCACGGCGGTCGCCGTCGTTCCCGCGCAGTTACCCGTGGTGAAGGGCGTCGTCTGGTAACAGAACTGCACGGAGGTAAATGCGTCTCCGGCCGGGTTGTAGATCGAGCCTGACAAAGCGGTGGTGGTGGGTTGGATGTTGAGTGCCCCGCCCGTAGTGGCGGTCGGTCCCGTCGCCAGAGAGAAAACTCCACCGTTGTAGGTACTCGACGTGGTGGTGTCGGTCACCACGAGTTCGTAGTAGTAGGTGGTTCCCGGCGTGAGGCCCGTAAGGGCGGCCGAGTACGGAGTAGTGGAGGCGTTGCTCGATCCAGCCACCGCCGTCGCCGTGAGATGGCCAGTGGTCGTCGAACAGTTGCCGGTCGTGAAGGCGGTTGCGGCGTAGCAGAACTGGGCGGTCTGGGTATCCGAGTTGGGGTTATAGACCGATCCGTCAATGGTGGCGGTGGTGTCTCCCACGGCGGTCGCCGCGCTCGTTCGTGTGACTGGCGCCGCGATGAAGTGCTGGACTCCGCCGTCGAGCGTCGTCGTGGTCGTCGAGTCGGTCGCTTCCAGTTCGTAGTAGTAAGTCGAACCGGGGTGTAGTCCCGTGAGGGCGAGGGAGTAGGCAGTCCCCGACGGTGACGAAGATCCCGCCAACGCGGTTCCGAGGGTGCCGGTAGTACCGCTGCACCCGCCCGAGGTGAAGGAGGTCGTCTGGTAGCAGAAGTTCACCGCGGAGAACGTGTTTCCGCCGGGATTGTAGAGAGATCCGTTCAGCGTTCCCGCGGTGTTGCTGAGCGACGACACCGGACTGGTCGTCGCGATGGGTCCGGTCGTGAACTGTTGGACCCCTCCGTAGAGTGGAGAACTGGTCGTGGAGTCAGTCGCGACCAACTCGTAGTAGTAGGTCGTCGAGGGCGCCAGGGTTGTTATCGCCGCACTGTAGGGGGTGACTGATCCGGCCACGGTGCCCGCCACCGCAGTTACGGTAGTCCCGGTGCACTGACCCGAGTTGAAGTTCGTGGTCGAGTAACAGAACTGGACCGGAGTCACCGTGTCGGACGAGGTGTTGTTCACCGACCCGTTGAACTGGGCCGAGGTGTTCGCGACCCCGGACGCCGCCGAGGTCGCGGGCGCCGGGCCCGCGTAGCCGGGGCTGCACTGGCCGAGTGGGCTTCCGCTCCAACTGACCTCTACGCTCACCGTCCCGAGACCACTGGTGCCGGGAGTGAGATTCAAAACGAACTGCGGAAGAGGTGCTTGAGTCGAAAGATTGATGGGTGTCGGGTAGGCCAGCGAGGTGAGGTCGATTGTCGGGTGAGCCCCGGAGGTGTTGAAGGGGTACGGTCCGTCGATGACGACTCCGTTGCCGTTGGTGAAGGACAGGGTGGGTGCCGGACTCGTCGCGATATTTCCCGCGGTCAGGCTGATGGTGTTAAAGGCGGTGGGAACGCACGCCTGGTAGGGCTCGACGAAGGACGAGGCGAATACCCGGACCGGGGCGTTGGCGCAGGACCCACCGGTGAGGGCGTCGAAGTTCTGAATCTGGGCCGATCCTCCGTCGGAGTTAATCCAGATACAGGTGGGACGTTGAGAGTCGGCCGTCAGGGTGTAGGTGCTCGTCGTGTTGGCGACGGTGAAGGGGAAGTGTCCCGTGGCCGTCGTGCAGGCCGCGTTGGTCGCGAAGTCGTAGCAGTACACCAGTCCCGGGTTTGATCCACCTAGTCCAGATATTTCGAACACGCGGGTCCCGACGACGACGGGGCTCCCGGTCCACTGCCAGGCGGTCAGGACGCTAGCGGTGAGGCCCGTCGGAGTGGGTTGAATCGATCCGTCGAGCCCCCAACACAGCCACGTCGACGATGAGTTCAGCGCACAGACCCCGATCGAATTTCCGGCCGAATCGAGCAGGGGGGTAACCATTGAACTGGGGCCGACACCCATCGACTGGGGCCACGTACCGGCACAGTTACCCGGCGTCGACAGACTGAGGTCCACGCACGCCACCACGGGTCCCCCGCCCCAGACCGAGGGGATGAACATCTCGGAGCCAACCAGGGTCGTCGGCTGGGCGGGAGAGCCGTCCCCGTTCGTTCCCGCCGTAGTACCGACACTGACCGCGAAGGGTTCGTTCGCACACGCCGACTGGGTGGTGATGTCGTAGCAGAGCAGAGTGTTGTGGCCCGACCCGGCGGCTCCACCGCCACCGGCGGCGGCCGTCTGTCCGTTGACGGGGCTCCAGGCGTACAACTTGCCCTGGTAGTACGTCGGAGTAATCGTCCCGGTGTAGGGGTTGCCCGTGGTCCATCCGGTTGTTCCGGCGGCGGCCAGTGGCGTGAAGGCGGGGGGCTCGCCGTTAGTTCCCGTGCAGGTCGGGTTCGGCACCGTGTCGGCGGCGTTCAAGTTGATGCAGACCACCCCCGTCTGGAGGTTCGACACCTGCGTCGCGTACACGTAGAGGTATCCAGTCGACTGGTCGACGTAGAGACCGACCTTGCCCGAGGTGCCAAAAGCGTTCCCCCCGACGGTGATGGTTTTGAAAAGGTTGGAGGTCCCGGTGTCCGTCGTCGTCCAGCAGTTGGACGCGTCACTCTGGTTGTGGCAGTTCAACCCGAAGTAGCTCTGGTGGTGAAACACGTTATAGACGCGCCCGTTGTAGGTCGCAATCCCCCATCCGTCACCGCCACCGGAGGCTCCGGCGAAGTTGGACGACGGCGGAGTAAAACTCTGCGTCGCCGTGTAGGTCACCGTGGAGGCGCCGGCCGTACCGGCCAGCGTGAAGGAGAGGACCGGAATCGCCACCGCGACTGCGGCTACGAACGAGACAAACGCACGAACAAGTTTATTCATGATGAGCGATTCCTTTAGTAGGGATTCGGGACTACCTCGGAAAAGTTACAAGGTGTTGAAGCCAACAACGAGTCAACAAAACGCAAACTCTTCACAACACGCACCTCTCGCCATCAGGAAAAAAGACTGAGTATCACTAAGGCGATCTGCCTCTCGACATCTCCGAACACTGCATCACGAAGGACTAGAGAGCAACCCCCACCTGGAGAAACGGAGTTCGCCGGCGAGCGACGCCGCACCAAATACCGCCTCGTCATCCGTCTCTCGACGCCTCGCAATCACACAGACGACAGAGAGTCACCCCTCCGAAGAGACTGAGTGAGTCGAACTTGACTCGGGGCAGCTACCTCAGTCGAGCGAAAAGGGCGTCGGCGAATCGATCCGCCGCGCCTTCGCCAAAAGCGAAGAACAGATTCGGTTCGACGAGCTCTAGTTCCATCACTCGCCACTCACCGTCACTCTCGACGAGGTCGACGCGAGCGTAGAGGGCGTCCGCGAAAGGTTCGAGGGCCCGACGGGCCAGGTCCAGCGCGGCCGGCTCGGCGTTCGCTCCACTCATCTGAGCGCGGCGAAACGTAGCGTCGCGGAACTCGGCTGGGGTGTTGAGCATCGCGGCCTTCGTGAGCGCGTGCGAGAACTCACCACCAATAAAGACGAGCGCTCGCTCACCGCGTGAATCGACAGAATCAACGTAGGGTTGGACGAGAGCGGCTCGATTCTGCCGGTGCAGGTCAGACACGTGGGCTCGCGCCCCCGCTTCTTCTTCGACGGAGTATCGTGCCGCGTCGGCCGACCCCGCGCCGATCGCCGGCTTCACGACCACGTCGACATCGAAGAACGAGGCGGTCTCTCCCACCTCGACAACGCGGGTCTCGACCACGTCAACTCCTCGCTCCGCGAGGTCGACGAGGTAGTGCTTATCCGAGGAGTACTCCAACATCTCGTAGGGGTTAAGGATGAAAGAACGCGCTCTCGCCCAGGAGAGGAACTCCTCGCGACGAGACGTGTAGTCCCAGGTGGAGCGCACCACGACGGCGTCGAACTGGTCCCAGTCGACGTCCGGATCGTCCCAGACCTCGAGCGTGGCGGTGATCCCCCGGTCGTGGAGTGCCGTGAGGAGGAGCGGAGCGTCCACATCCGGGTTCGCGCCGGGGAGGTCAGCCCCCGGAACCGCGATGCGACAGGTGGCGAGGGCGACTCGGCTCACGGCTGGAAGTAGAGAGTGGCGTGCTGGGCGAGGTGCGTCAGGGGCGCCGGCCAGATGCCGAAGACCAGCACGATCACGACCGAACTCGCAATCACCACCCGACTCGCCCACGGAACGACGAGGGGGGCGACGTCGGGATCTCCTTCGGCGAAGAGGCTCGCGACCCACCGTAGGTAGGCGAAGGCGGCGACCGCCGCGGCCAGCATGGCGACCACCGAGGCCGTCACGTTTCCGGCGTCGAGAGAGGCCGCCAGGACGGCGAACTTGCCGTCAAACCCGACGGTGAAGGGCACCCCGAGCTGGGAGAGGAGAAGGAGAGCCAATGATCCCCCCACCCAGGGATTACGCCGCGCCAAACCCCGGTACTTCACGAGGTAGTGGTCGGAGTCACCGACCCCTCCCACGAGAGCCACGATGGCGAAGGAGCCGAGTACCGTCGGGGCGTAGGTCAAGATGTAGAACACGGAGGCGGCCACTCCGCGCGCCGTAGCGGCCCAGACCCCCAGCCAGATGAATCCGGAGTGGGTGACCGAAGAGTAGGCCAGTAGTCGTTTCGCGTTGACCTGGGTGATGGCGAAGAGGGCCCCCACCACCGTCGAGAGAACGATCAGTCCCCAGATGATGGGTCGCCACGTGTCGCTCTGGGTTCCGAGGCCCGAGACCATGACCCGTATCGCCGCGGCGAAAGCACCGCCCCAGACAATGGAGGCGTGAAAGCCGGTGACCGGAGTCGGAGCTCCCTCGTAGACGTCGGGGGACCAGAAGTGGAAGGGGACGGCCTGCGTCTTAAAAGCGAAGGCCAACATCATGAGTCCTCCCCCGGCCCAGAGCAGTCCGGGGTGCACGAGGACGTTGGCGCCGAGGAAGTAGGAGATGGAGGTCAGGTTGGTCGTTCCGGTCGCGCCGTAGACGAGGGCCGCACCGTACATGAAGACCGCCGCCGCGAATCCTCCGAGCAAGAAGTACTTGAGTGAGGACTCCTGGGACTTCAGTCGACGTCGGTTAAAAGCAATAATCACGTAAAGCGCGATGGAGAGAATCTCGAGGCCGAGAAACACCACGGCGAGATCGTTGGCCTCGGTCATCAGCACCGCACCGGACGTCGCGAGCAGAGCGAGCATCTGGTACTCGGCCCCCACGAATCGCTCCCGGCCCTCCCAGTCGTGAGCAATCAGGAGAGCGAAGATCAGACTGGACGAGATCGACGCCGTCGCCAGAGCGGAGAAACCGTCCATCACGACGGAGTGGGCCGCGGTTAACTGGGCCCCGTGACGGGCAATCTGCCACCCTTGGACAATCGTGATAACGAGCGCGGAACCGGCCGCCGCGACCGCGGCACTGGTCGCGACTCGGGTTGAGATGCGCGATGGGGTCAGTGCGGTGGCGATGAGCAGTACGAGAGCCATTCCCGCCATGACGAGAAAGGGGGCTAAGGCGAGGTAGTTGATAGTAGGTAACGTCAACGTCGTCATCGGCTTACTCCCGTCGGCGTGACGTGGGCCACAATCTGCTGGACCGAAGGGGCCACCCGACTGAGGAGGGGAGCCGGCACGACTCCGAGGGCCACGACCAGGGCCACGACCGGCCAGAGAAGGGCCCGTTCGGTGGGACTGGCGTCGGCCATCCCGGTCGCGTTCTCACTCAGCGGCCCGTGAAAGGCCCGTTGGTAGGCCCAGAGCCAGTAGACGGCGGCGCCGACGGTTCCGAGCGTGGCGACGGCGGCGTAGGCCGGATGCACCCCAAAGGCGCCGAGGAGAATCAAGAACTCGCCCACGAAACCACCGAGCCCCGGCACCCCAATGGTGGCGAAGGCCACCACCGTGACGAACCCGCTGAGCACCGGAACGGCTCCCTGAAGACCTCGCACGTCGTCCAAGCGCGCACTTCCGCGCCGACGCTCGAGAGCGCCGATCAACACGAAGAGGCCGAGCGTCGTGATGCCGTGCACCACCATCAACACCACGGCGCCCGTCACCCCGATCTGGGAGCCGGAGAAGATACCGAGCGTGATAAAACCCATCTGGGCCACCGAAGAGAACACCGCCAAGCGACGTAGGTCCCGGGAGGTCGCCGCGACCAGGGATCCGTACACGATGGCGATCACCGAGAGCACCAACACGACTGGTGTCACCGACTTCACGGCGAGGGGGGTCAGCGCGAGGGCGAAACGAAGAAGCCCGTAGGTCCCGAGCTTCGAGAGAGTGGCGGCTAACTGGGCTCCCGCCGCCACGGGTGCCTCCCCGTAGGTGGAAGGCGACCAGGAGTGCAGCGGCCAGAGGGGGGCCTTAATCGCGAAGGCCAGAGCTAACCCGACGAAGATCCACACCGCCTGCGAACTCGTCATCACGGTCGACGAGAGCGCCGAGTAGTTGAAACTCAGGTTCCCCCCGACCTCGTGCTGGTGCAAGAAGCCGAGGTAGATCACGGCGACCAGAGCCGGTGCCGAACCGACGAAGGTGTAGAGGAAGAACTTCATCGCGGCGCGACGGGCGCTCGGACCTCCCCACTGGGCCACCATGAAGTAGCTCGGCACGAGCACCAGTTCAAAGAAGATGAAGAACAACAAGAGATCGTGAGCCACGAAGGCCCCCACCGTAAAGTCGAGGGCCAACAGTTGCCAGGCGAGATAGGCCGGTTCACGCCGGGGTGCCCGATCACTGAGCATCGCGACGAGGGCGACCAGGGTGCTGAGCAGCACGAGGGCGAGGGAGATGCCGTCGAGAGCGACGTCGTAGGCCAGTCCGAGGGGGGCCGACACCACCCAACGGACGCCGAAGTCCCAGGTCGAAGCCTGGGCCACGTGGGCGTTGTAGAGGAGAGCCACGACCACCGACAGGGCGAACTCCACCCCGACGCTCACCAGGGCCACGCGGCGAGCCCTCTCGGGGCGACTCCGCGTCAAACTCACCCCGAGAACTCCCGCGAGGGGTAGGAGAAGCAGAGCCGTTAACCACCAGGACGAGTGCACGACTTACCCCACCCTCGCTACGAGATAGACCACAATGAGCGACACGCCGAGAGTCATTCCGAGGGCGTAGTGACGAACGAGCCCGGTCTGAACCTTCTTGAGTCCGGCGGCCGACGCGCTGACCCGTCCAGCCACCCCTTCGACCACTCGGTCGACGACGACGTCGTCGACCCGAGTCGTCTCCTCGGCTACCCGCGTGAGGGGGCGACCGAGACCACGGTCGTAGAGGTCGTCCCAGTACCAGACCCGTTCGAGGAATCGCGGCTCGAGAGCCGGGCGGGCTGTCGAGGAGCGCCAGAGCGAGAAGGCGGCGAGTAGACCCAGCAGGGCGACCACGACGTCGATCAGGGCGAGGGTCCACTGACCAGTCCCACTCACCCCGATAGTCGAGGCGCTCACCCCGACCGTCGACGTTATAAAGGTGTCGAGGGTGTGCTGGTGACTCCAGGGAAGATCGAGGGCGCCGGCGAAGGTCGCCGCCACGGCCAGAACCACGAGGGGCGCGACCATCACCGCGGGGGACTCGTGGGGCTCCGCGTCGAGGGTGTCGCGGTACCGGGCGCGACCCCGGAAGGTCAAGACAAAGAGGCGGGTCATGTAGTAGGCCGTCAAAACCGCCGTCACGACCCCGAGGGCCCAGAGGGTCTTGTTGTGGGCGTAGGCCCCCGTCAACACGGCACCCTTCGCGAAGAACCCGGCGAAGGGAGGCAAACCCGAGATGGCGAGCCATCCCACGAGGAAGGTCGGGTAGGTCCAGGGCAAGACTGCCGCGAGCGCCCCCATCTTTCGCAGGTCCTGTTCACCGTGCAGGGAGTGGATCACCGAGCCCGACCCGAGGAAGAGCAGAGCCTTAAAGAAAGCGTGGGCCACCATCAAGAAGATGGCCGCCCCGTACGCTCCCACCCCGACGGCGAGCACCATGTAGCCAATCTGGGAGATCGTAGAGAAGGCCAGCACCTTCTTGATGTCCTTCTGGGAGGTGGCGATGGTGGCCGCGACGAACGCCGTGAGGGCACCCACGACCGCTATCGTGGTCCGCCCCGAGCCGGAGAGGGCGAGGACGGGGGCCATGCGTACGAGCAGGTACACCCCGGCGGTGACCATGGTGGCGGCGTGAATCAGCGCCGACACCGGAGTCGGGCCCTCCATCGCGTCGGGCAGCCAGTTAAAGAGGGGGATCTGGGCACTCTTACCGGACGCTCCGAGGAGAAGGGCCAGCACGACCCAGGTAGCGGCCGTTCCCGAAAGGTGCGTCGAGGCGCTCGTGGCGATCTGGAGGTAGCCGAGACCGGTGTGGTGACTGAAGAGGATGAACATCGCGATGAGCAGTCCGAGGTCTCCGACCCGGTTGTAGATGAACGCCTTCTTACCGGCCGAGGCCGCCGAGTCTCGGTCGAAGTAGTAGGCCACCAACCAGTAAGAACAGACCCCCACGCCCTCCCAGCCCACGAAGGTCATCACCAAGTTGTCGGCCATGACGAGGACCAGCATCGAAAAGACGAAGAGGTTGAGGTAGGCGAAGAACTTCCGGAAGTCTCTCTCGCCCTGCATGTACCCGGTGGAGTAGAGGTGGATGAGCGCCGACACCCCCGTGACGAAGAGCATCATCGTCACCGACAGGGGGTCAACGAGGAGAGCGACCGGGGCGTGCAGAGAGCCGGTGGAGAGCCAACCGAAGAGGGTGACCGTGACCTCCCGGGAACTGCGGTGCAGCAGGCCCACCCAGGTCACGAGCGCGGCGAGGAAGCTGAGGGTGATAGCCCCCGTCGCCACCGAGCCCACGAGCCGTTCGGAGGCGTCACGACGCAACGTCACGAGGACGAGAAATCCCACCAAGGGAGCGAGCAGGGTCACGAGGGCGGCGTGCGTCACGGTTAGCCCCGCATCTCCGTCAACTCATCGACCGAGGTCGTCCGGCGACGCCGAAAGACGGCCACAGTAATTCCGAGTCCGACCGTGACCTCGGCGGCTGCGACAACCATGACGAAAAAGACAATCGTCTGCCCGGAGATGTCTGAGAGGGTGCGCGCATACGTCACGAAGGTCAAGTTGACCGCGTTCAGCATCAACTCGACACACATCAGCATGGTGATCACGCTGCGCTTGGTGAGAAAACCGTACACACCGATTCCGAAGAGGACGGCGGCGAGGACGAGGTACCACGAGGCTGGGACGCTCACTGCTCCACCTCCGACTCACGATCGCGACGGGCCAACTGAACCGCTCCGAGCACCGCGATAATCAAAAGTGCGGCGGTGACCTCGAAGGCCACGAGGTAGGTGGTAAAGACGGACTGACCCAACTGGGTGATCTCCCCCTGGCCGCTCGACAGGCTCGTTCCGTTCATCGAGGCCGACATCACTCCGGTCACCCAGTGGGATTTCGCCATCAGTGTGATGATTCCCCCGACGGTCACGAGCGCGCCCAGGGCCGCGAAGACCCGTTGACCCACGAGCGGTTCGACCTCGTCGTGGGGATGACGGTCGACTCCGAGATACATGATGACGAAGAGGATGAGCACGACGATCGCGCCGGCGTAGACGATGATCTCCACCGCGGCGAGAAAGTCGGCCGACTGCTCGAGAAAACTGAGGGCCACGCCAAAGAGGGTGATGATGAGCGAGAGCGCGGAGTGCACCGGGTTAGTCAATGAAATGACTCCGAGAGCGCCCACCACAATGAGCGCCGCCGCGGTAATGAAAACGAGTAGATCGGGCCAGGTCGTCGTTAGCGCCAGCATCCCCGACCTCCTCCGATAGTCGACATCCCTACCGTCATTTCTTCGGTCCCCCGCGTCGATCCTCGCGCTGATCGGGATCGAAGTGTTTAGCGAACTCCACACGCAGAGCTTTCGTTCCGGTGGCCGCATCGTCGCGACTATCCCCCTGGCCGGCCTCGGGGACGCGTACTCCGACCCCGAGTTCACCGGACCACTGGACGAGTCCCTCAAAACTGGCGTCGCCGGCTGGCGACGTCGCGCGCATCCAACCTCCGGTCATCGCGGCCTCCCCCTCTCGCCAGTCTTCCCAGGGCATGCGCTGAGGGAACCCCTGGTCGTCGACGAGTAGTTGGGACTTCTGGTAGATGGCGTCAGCCCGGTTCGTGAAGGAGAACTCGAAGAGCTTCGACTCGGTGATGGCCTGAGTCGGACACGCCTCCACGCACAGGTCACAGTGAATGCAACGCAGGTAGTTGATCTCGTAGACGTAGCCGTAGCGCTCGCCGGGACTCACCGGATGGTCCGGCGGATTATCGAGCCCTCGCACGTAGATGCACTTGGCCGGGCACACTCCCGCACACAACTCACACCCGATGCACTTTTCCATGCCGTCCTCGTACCGGTTGAGGACGTGTCGACCGTGTTGACGGGGCTGCTTGGGCCGCTTCTCCTCGGGATACCCCCGGGTGACTCGGGGACGGCTCAAGTGGCGGAACGTCAGTCGAAAACCACCGAAGAAGTCCCAGACCCGACTCATTTCTCACCCCTGGGCGTTTCGGAGTCGTCTTCGTCGTCGAAGTACTCGCGGATGTTCTCTTCGGACACGGGCCGATCTCCCACCGGGCTCAGCACCGCGTCGGGCCCTCGTTGAGCCCCAATCTCGAACGCCCGGCTGAGCAGAGTTCCGGCGAAGATCACTGCGGCCGCCATCGCGAATCCGTACGCGATCTTCACCATGAAACCGGCCACGATGAGCAACCAGCCGAGTGAGAGGGGAATCAATCTCTTCCAACCAAGTTCCATCACCTGGTCGTAGCGCAGTCGGGGCAGCGCGCCACGGAACCACACGTACGTAAAGGCGAGGGCCGTCGTTTTACCGATGAACCAAAGGATGGGGAAAATCCACCGGAGGTAAGCAACGTGGGGGGCCCACCCCGCGGGTCCACCCAAAAACAGAGTGACGATCATCGCCGACGCCGTCACCGTATTCATGAACTCGGCCAAGAAGAAGAGGGCGAAGCGAATCGAGGAGTACTCCGTGTTGTACCCGCCGACCAACTCACTCTCCGCTTCCACTACGTCGAAGGGTGGTCGATTCGACTCGGCCGTAATAGCGATGAGGAAGATGACGAAGGGCACTACTCCGAGGTGCACCAGGTTCCAGTGCCAGACCCCGCGGGCTTGAGCGTCGACGATGTCACGCGTCGTGAGTGACCCGCTCGCCATGGCCACCGTCACGATGGTCATACCCAGGGCGGCCTCGTACGAGATCATCTGCGCGCTGGCGCGCACGGAGGAGAGCAACGGGTACTTCGACCCCGACGACCATCCGGCCAGCATGACGCCGTAGACCGAGAGGCCCGACATGGCGAGCATCACCAGGATTCCGACCGGAGGGTTCGCGACCTGGAGTTGCACCGTATGCCCAGCGATGGTCACGGTTCCGCCCACCGGAATAATCGAGAACGTCACCAAAGCCGGAATGAGGACGAGGTAGGGGGCCGCCTTAAAGACCACGCGATCAGCTTCGGCCGGAATGATGTCTTCTTTGAAGAACAGTTTGATGCCGTCAGCCAGGGTCTGGAGTATCCCGAAGGGTCCCCACCGCTGGGGACCAATCCGACTCTGCATATCGGAGATGGCCTTACGTTCGAACCAGACCATCAGCATCACCGCGATCATCACGACGGCGAACGCCAGGACCACCTTGATGAGCACGATGAGCAGGACCGCCCACGTCACGCCACCAGACAGGAGGGGATCGGCGAGAGCGTTCATCGGCTCTCCACTCTGACACGAGTCCAGGCGCTCTCGGGTTCGAGGAGAGTTCCGACCACGTCAGTCCCGTGTTCGTCAGTTAAGTGCATCGGTGCGACCACCGTCCCTCGTAGAACCGCGTCGTCACCCACGACGCGGATCACTACTTCTCCTTCGGAACTGCGTGCGGCGACGAGTTGACCGTCCTGCAGCGCAAAGTGCTCGAGATCGAGCGGGTGAATACGCAACGTCGCCGGCTCGACTTGGGACGCGAGGGCCACCGATCCGCGAATCGTCACCCCGTTGTCGTACAGAACCTTCGTCGCGACAAGGCGCAGTGCGTAGGCGTCGGGAGCGGGCACCGAAAGAGAGGGGGACCCCGAGGTGGGGATCTCGGGCCGGCTGACCTCACCGAGAGTGCCGGGAGTCTCCAAGTCCACCGCCCCGACCGACGCACCGAGTCCCACGGTCTGGGCGGAACGAATTCCCGGTGTGGCGACGGGGTCGAGGGCGCGCCGGGCGCGCAGAGTCTCCACTCGGTCGACGACGACCCCTTCGTAGGACACGTCGTCGAGCACCGACAACGCCGGGTAGCCCGTCGAGGACTCCACCTCGGCGCTCACCGCATCGACCGACTCCCAGCCGAACTCCACGCCGAGTGCACTCGCCCACTCACTGGCGATGGTCACGTCATCCCAGGCCGATCCGGGAGCGGTGACCTTCGCCACCAGGGCGCTCACTCGACCTTCGAGGTTGGTCACGGTGCCCCGGCGTTCGTAACTGACCGTCGCCGGCAAGACGACGTCGGCGTACTCCAGTGTCTCGCCGCCGTGCCCCGTCACGCAAATCACCGCACTCGCCGAGAGGGCGCGACGGGTCTCGCCCGGTCGCAGGGAGTTGCCCATCACGTCACCGAGAACAATGGTGGTGCGTTGGCGACCGTCGTTCATCGCCCGAACCTGCTCGACGAAGTCTCGACCCCGGTGATCTAGTCGGGCTCGACCGGGTCCCACGCTGGGGCAGAGCCCCATGTCGATGGCTCCACGCAGGTTGGATCGACTGAGCGCCACGAGAAAGCGTGCCGCGGGGAAGGCTCGGTGAAGACGAACGAGTGCCGCCTCCACCAATGAGGAGTCTTCGGCCACGTTGGCGCGACCCACCACCACGACAACGCCGGATCCGTCACCGAGGGTTTCGCGTACGAGGGTCGCGTCGGCGTCACTGAGGGCCGTACCCGCGACACCGCGCCCCTCGAGGACTCCGTTCACCACGGCGTCGATCTCACCGGGGCGTACCGAAATCCGGTGGGTAGCGAGCGGAGTCAAAGCGTCGGGCCCACTCTGAATTTGGACGAGGGTTCCTCGACGCGCCGCGGCGCGCAGTCGAAGATAGAGAACCGGGACGCTCTGGCGAAGATCGCCACTCAGCGTCAGTAGGACTCGTGCGCCGACGGCGTCGTCAATCGTCGCCGGCGGTAGGGCGCTGACGAGCGCGGCATCCACGCCGTCGGCGTACTGGGCGTCGAGGTGAATCGTGCCGATGACCTCACGGGCCAGTCGGGCGAAGGCGTAGGCACCCTCGTTCGTGAGCGCCGCTCCCCCGATTACCCCCACTTCGTCGGGGGCGACCGAGTTCACCAAACGAGCCGCCTCGGCGAGCGCCTCGCTCCAGCCCACCTCTTCGAGGCGGCCGTGGCGGCGCACCAGGGGATGGGTGAGCCGACGCCCCGGAGAGTCGAGTTCGAGAGAGGTACCGCGCAACCCGTCCAGGCTGTAGCGCCCCTTATCGCAGAGCCAACTCTGGTTCACCGGCTCGGAGTCGACACCGAGCACCCGAATGACCTCGTTCTGTGAGGACTGCACGGCTACTCGACAACCCACCGAGCACCCGGTACAGGTGCTCTCCACCTGGTCGAGGTCCCAGGGCCGCGCCGCGAAGCGGTAGGACTTCGCGGTCAACGCACCCACGGGGCAAATCTGTACGGTGTTCCCAGAAAAAACCGAGTCGAAAGGGTGTTCGGGAGCGGGAGCCACCTCAATGCCGTCGCCTCGACCCGAGAAGGTGATGTCGGCTTCTCCGGCGACCTCCGCGGCGAAGCGAGTGCAGCGGGAGCACTGAATGCAGCGCTCCCGGTCGAGCAAGACGTGCGCGCCAATCGAGACCGGCTTTTCGAAGTGACGCTTCTCTTCGATAAAACGGCTCTCTCCCGAACCGTGAGCCAACGCTTGATCCTGCAGGGGGCACTCCCCACCCTTGTCGCACACCGGACAGTCGAGTGGGTGATTAGAGAGGAGGAACTCGAGAACACCGTCCTGGGCCTTCTTGACCTTCTCCGAGTCGGTGATCACCGACATGCCGTCGGCGGCCTTCAAGAAACACGACGGCTGAAGACTCGGTCCCCGGGGTCCATCCACCTCCACGAGGCACATCCGACACACTCCGACCGGCTCCATCCGGGGGTGGTAACAGAAGCGAGGGACGTAGGTGCCTCCGCGAGCGATGGCCTCAATGAGGGGTTCGCCCGGGGTCACCGTGACCGTACGTCCGTCGACGGTGATAGAGGGGGGCGGGGGAGTTGGCTCAGACATAGGGGCAGCCTCCGTGGGCTACGTGGGCTTCGAACTCTCCGCGAAATGCGGTGATCGCGGACTTCACCGAGGAAGGAATGGAGGGACCGAGCACGCAGATTGTGGTCTGAGCCGGGGGCCAACTTAGTCCCGGCGAAATGTTGTCGCAGAGGTCGAGAACGAGGTCCAGGTCTTCGGGTCGTCCACCCCCGTGCTCGAGTCGGTACATCACCCGCTCAATCCACCCCGATCCCTCCCGACACGGCGTGCACTGCCCGCAGGACTCGCGTGAGAAGAACTTGGTGATGCGCCAGGCGGCCCGTACGACACACGTGGTGTCGTCCATGACGACGACCGAACCCGAACCGAGCATCGATCCGAGTGCTCCCACCTCGTCTTGTCCGAGGGGGGTGTCGAGTTGTTCGGGCGAGAACCAGGGGGCCGAGACTCCGCCGGGGATGAAGGCCCGCAGGTTTCGCCCCTCCGTGATTCCTCCGCCGAAGGCGGGGTCGTAGATGAGGTCGCGGAAGGTGTTCTTCACCATCTCCACCTCGTAAACCCCGGGATTGTTCACTCGACCCGAGAGGGCGAAGAGACGGGTCCCCGCCGAACGCCCGACGCCGTAGGCGGCGAAAGCGGCCCCGCCGTTAAGGATGATCCAGGGAAGATTCGACATGGTCTCAACGTTGTTGACGACCGTGGGTTCTCCGTACAGTCCCGTCACCGCGGGAAAAAACGGCGGCTTTATTCGGGGGAACCCCCGCTTTCCTTCGAGAGCTTCGATGAGGGCGGTCTCTTCTCCGCAGATATACGCCCCGGCTCCGGGGTGCACGACGAGGTCGAGGGAGAAGTCTGACCCGAAAATCTTCGAACCGAGGGCGCCGTGGGCGTACGCGTCATTCACCGCCTGGGTGATTCGTTCGATGCCGAGGGCGAACTCCCCGCGCACGAAGACGAAGGCCTGGGTGACCTGGAGAGCGTAGGCCGCGATAATGATGCCCTCGACCAACTGGTGGGGATCGTGTTCGATCAGGTAGTGGTCTTTAAAGGTGGCCGGCTCAGACTCATCGGAGTTGACGACCAAGTAGGAAACCGGAGAGCGTCGCAGCATCGCCCACTTGCGCCCCGCGGGAAACCCCGCACCCCCACGACCTAAGAGTGACGCCGCGTCGACCTCGGCGGCCACCTCTTCGGGGTTCATGCCGAGAGCTTTTTTGAGCGCGTCGTAGCCACCAGTGTCGAGGTACACCTTGAGAGAGTGAGAGTCGGGGATTCCTCGACGTTGGGTCACGATACGGGGGGCGTCGAGGACGGCCACTACTTCGTCTCCTCTTTCGCGGCTTCGCGCGCGGCGCGGGCCTCACTCTGTCGACGTCGCTCCGCCGCAACTTCTTCCTTCGTCGCGCGCAGGGTGACGTGACGCTTGACCCGCGAGTGGGTGCCGTGAGGAGGAATCTCTTGATCTCGTCGACCGGCACGTAGATCGTCCACCATCGCATCGAACTCACTCGGAGTACGGGTACGCACGTAGCGGTAGTTCACCTGAACGCAGGGTGCGAAGTTGCAGTCGGCCAAACATTCCGACTCCTCCAAGCTGAAGACCCCGTCGGAGGACGTGCCCCCGGGGGCGCACCCGAGAGTTTCTTCGGCGTGTTCGAGCATTTCGAGTCCCCCCGAGAGCAGGCAGGCCACGTTGGTACAGACTCCCACCAAGTAGCGCCCGACCGGCTCGAGATGGAACATGTCGTAGAAGGAGGCCGTCCCGCGCACTTCGGCCGGCGTGGTGCCGGTCAGGTCGGCCACCGCCTCGATGCCCGCTTCACTGACGTAGCCGTCTTGTTCTTGGACGAGGTGCAAGAGCGGCAGGGTCGCGGAACGGCGTCGAGGGTAGAGAGTGACTAACTCCTCGGCGCGCTGACGCAAATCGGGTCGAAAGAATCCACTCATCGGTCCACGTCTCCCATCACCGGGTCGAGAGTTGAGATCACCGTGACCGCGTCGGCCACGGTCCCGCCACGCAACATCAACGGGAGAGCGTGCAGGTTGGCAAAACTAGGCGTGCGAACGTGAATTCGGTAGGGCCGAGGACCATCGTCAGAGACGAGGTAACACCCGAGCTCACCGCGGGGTGACTCCACGGCGGAGTAGACCTCGCCGCGGGGCACGTGAAATCCCTCGGTAAAGAGCTTGAAGTGGTGAATCAACGCCTCCATCGAGGCTCCAATACGGGCGCGCGGCGGCGGCGTTACCTTGGGGTCCTGGCTCCGGTAGTGCCCGGCGGGCATGCGGTCGAGGCACTGGCGGACGATGCGCACCGATTCGAGCATTTCGTAGAGTCGCACCGCGTAGCGATCGAAGTTGTCCCCGTAAGTCCCCACGATGACGTCGAAGTCGACCTGATCGTAGGCGAGGTAGGGCATCGTGCGGCGCAGATCCCAGGCGACGCCCGTCGAACGCAGCACCGGACCAGTGACGCCGAGGGCCATAGCTTCTTCGGCACTGATAACGGCGACACCCTCCATTCGCTGACGGAATATGGGTTGACCGGTGAGCAGTTGGTCGTACTCGGGCAGTCGGCGTTCGAGGTTCTCACAGATCGCCTCGATGTCGTCTTCCCACCCGTCGGGGAGATCGGCCGCTACCCCACCGGGTCGTACGTAGTTGAGATTCATCCGGAGCCCGGCCGTCTTTTCGAAGAAGGCGAGGATGAGCTCACGCTCACGGAAGCCGTAAATCATCGCTGAGGTGGACCCGATATCCATACCGTTGGTGGCCATCCAGATGAGGTGCGAGGAGACTCGATTCAACTCACTCATCATCATGCGAATCCAAATCGCGCGCTCGGGGACTTCAATACCGAGCAACTTCTCGACCGCGAGTGAGTAGTTCAGTTCGTTCAGTATCGGCGCGAGATAGTCCATGCGGGTGACGTTGGTCGCCCCCTGCACGTAACTCAGATTCTCACCCGTCTTTTCCATACCGGTGTGGAGATAGCCGATGATCGTCTTCGAGCGCAGTACCACCTCACCGTCTAACTCGAGCATCAGACGAAGCACTCCGTGAGTCGAAGGGTGAACCGGCCCCATGTTCACGATCATCGTTTCGTCGTCGGGCCGCTCAATGTCGAGGGAGTTTGGATCGAGGGTCACTCCGTCGAGCCGAAGTACCGAACCCGTCTCTACTCCGAGGGCCGCGGCCGACGTGGTCGCTCGAGAAGTCATCTCCTGGGCACCTTCGCTGGTCCCAACGATGAGTGGTTCGAGGCGTTCTACCTCGCGGACGTCCGGGCTCATTGCGGGGCCGTCTCCTTGAACTGCACCGGAACTCGCCCGAGACCGTAGTCCTTGCGCAACGGGTGACCCTCCCACTCTTCGGGCATGAGAATCCGGGTCAGTTCGGGGTGGTTCTCGAATTGAATGCCGAAGAGATCGAACACTTCACGTTCGAAACCCTCGACTCCGGGGTAGAGAGAAAAAAGAGAGTCCACCATCGGTGTCTCATCACCGGCTTGCACCCGAATCCGAGCGCGCTCTCGCCGAGAGAGGCTGAGTAAGTTCACCACGACCTCAAAACGGGTGGCCCGAATTTCCGCGGGGGTCTCTCGTCCGGGGTGCTCGAGGTAGTCCACACCACACAGGTCGATGCACATCTCGAAGCCGGAACCCCGGAGCATCGCTGCGAGGGCCAGATAGGCCCGTGGCTCGACGACGTAACCGAGGTCGGCTCCTAGAGCGTGGACTTCGTAGGCCCCCTCGGGTAGCGCCTCTACCGCGCTCACTTGGGTGTCCCCAACCGCACGGTCACCGGGACCTCCGGAGTCCAACCCGGACTCGCGACGTCAATCGGACGTCCCTCTGCTCGGCGCTTCAGAATCTCTCCGGTGTGGATGGTTTCGTGCAGGGTCAAAATGGCGTGCATCAACGTCTCGGGGCTCGGGGGACACCCCGGTACGTACACGTCCACCGGCACAATCTGGTCGACTCCCTGGACGATGGCGTAGTTGTTGAACATCCCCCCACTCGAGGCGCACACTCCCATGGAGATCACCCACTTGGGTTCCATCATCTGGTCGTAGACGTTGCGCAAGACGGGGGCCATCTTCTGGGAGACGCGACCCGCCACGATCATGACGTCGGCCTGACGAGGCGAGTTGCGAAAGACCTCCATGCCGTAGCGTGCGAGGTCGTAATCGGCGCCCCCGGCCGCCATCATCTCGATGGCGCAACAGGCCAGTCCGAAGGTTACGGGCCACACCGACGCTCGACGAGCCCACCGAACCAGATCCTCCAGTCGGGCCGTCAAGATGTTGTGAGACAGATCCTCTAAGCCCATCAGGCGGCCTCGTCCTCACTCGTCCAACGACGCACCGTATTCGCACTGGTGCGAACGGAGGACGCGGGCACGAGTGTCTTGCGCGGACCCCACGACAGCGCTCCCTCGCTCACCAAAAAGAGCAACGACCCGAGAACCGTGACCGAGAACACGAGCACTTCGATGAGCCCGAAACCCCCGAGCTGATGAAAGACCACGGCGAAGGGGTACATAAAGACGACTTCGATATCGAAGATGACAAAAATCATCGCCACCAGGAAAAATCGAACCGGGAACCGTGCGGGTGGCTCGAACTCGGGCACGATGCCGCACTCGAAAGGGGCGAGTTTCGCTTCAGAGGGTTTCTTGCGGGGGGCGAGCAGGGCGGACGCGACAAAGGAGCCGGACGCGAACAACGCCCCGACGACTAGAAGACCCAGAATTGGAAGGTACTGGCTCACACGTCATTCTTAGCAGAGATGGCCACCCCCTTGACCACCACTTCACAAGGGTCCTTCGGCACAACCTTTAGGCTGGGTAACGTGACTTCTCTGACCGTCCTCGACCAGTTGACCGAGCCCTTCGACGTTGTCATCGTCGGGGGTGGTCCCAGCGGTTCCTCGTGCGCTTTCTGGCTCGCTCAGGCGGGCTGGCGGGTCTGCGTCATCGAGAAGAAGTCCTTCCCGAGGGTGAAGACCTGCGGTGACGGACTCACGCCCCGCTCGGTTCACCAACTTCGCGAGATGGGCCTCGAGGAGACCGTCGCCGCCCACGGACACCGCTACGAGGGACTCCGGGCCCACGGATTCGGAGCCTCCCTCGAGATGACGTGGCCCCAACACCCCATCTTCCCCCACTACGGTTACACCATCACCCGTTTCGATCTCGACGGCCTCGTCGCGACCCACGCCCAACACCACGGAGCGACTCTGCTCACCGGCGTCGAGGCTCTGGAGCCGCTCGACCTAGTGGCCGGATCGGAGAACCAACTGGGCTCGGCCTCCGGAGTGCTGGTGCGCGATAAAGAGGGGCGGACCGCCGAAGTTCGGGGTCGCTACCTCGTGGTCGCTGACGGGCAGAACTCCCGTATCGGACGAGTTCTCGGGACGAGTCGGGTGAAGGAGTGGCCGATGGGTCTCGCCCTGCGCGGGTACTACCGCTCCGAGCGACACGACGAGCCCTGGATCGACTCCCACCTCGACATCCGAGATCCCGAGGGTCGGGTGGTCCCGGGCTACGGCTGGATTTTCCCCTTAGGTGACGGACGGGTCAACGTCGGGGTCGGGCTCTTGTCCACGGCGGGGGCCTGGCGAGGAGTGAACACGACCAAACTTCAGGAGTACTTCGTCGCCCAGGTCGGGCGCGAGTGGGGACTCTCCGAGGAGACCAGCGAGGGACCACCCACCGGGGGGCGACTCCCGATGGGGCTCGCTATCGGACCGCGCGTCGGGCTACGGACCCTGGCCGTGGGTGACGCCGCCGGAACGGTTAACCCCTTTAACGGAGAGGGTATCGCTTACGGCTACGAGACTGGCCGACTGGCCGCTGGAGTGCTCGGGGAGGCCCTCTCGAGTGAGGATCCGGCCCGCCTGGCCCTCTACGAGGAGCGGCTCGAGGCGGCCTACGGGGACTACTACCGAGTCGCTCGGGCCTTCGTACGACTGATCTCCGAGCCGAAGATTCTCCAAGTCTGCGTCGCCAGCGGTCTACGGGTGCGCCCCGTCATGAACGAACTGCTCGCGATCATGTCCAACCTGATGTCCAACTCCCACCAGGGCCCGGGCGAGTGGGGGTACCGCGCGGCCGCGTCTCTGTCGAAGATGGTGCCCGACAGCGCGTGGAACGCCCTCTTCGGTCGCTCCGAGGTTTCTCCTACCTAAATAGGATTAATACCCCTACACTGGGTGTACTACCTCCCAGGTGAAGTGAAACCGTGATTCCCCTCTTCGTCATCTTCCTCCGTGAAGGTATCGAGGCCGCCATGATCGTGGCCGTTCTCCTCGCCTACTTACGCCAGATCGGGCGCAGGGACCACTTTGCCGACATCTACCTCGGCGTGGCCGTCGCCCTCGCACTGGCCAGCGTGTTCGGAGTGATCGGCTACGTGGCCCTCACGCGCTACTCCGGCTCTCCCGTCCAGACCTACTTCGAGACGTCGACGTACATCATCGCGATCGGCGCCCTCACCGCGATGACGCTCTGGATGCAGCGCCACTCGCGATCTCTCACCGCCCAGTTGCAGCGGCGCAGCGATCAAGCCCTCACGTCGCGCCAACGCTTCGGACTCTCGATCGTGGCGTTTCAGGCGGTCGGACGAGAGGGGGTGGAGACCATGGTCTTCACGCTGGCCATTCTCTTTTCCAACGCTCACCAGGGCGCCGCGCCGAGTACTCGGGGGGCACTCGTCGGCGCCTTCCTCGGCCTTCTCGTCGCCCTCGGCGTGGCGGTGGCGATCTACCGCCTGGGTGCCCGACTCAACATGGGGCGATTCTTTCGAATCCTGGGTGTGGTGCTCTTAGTCTTCGCCGCCGGCCTCGTGGCCGACACCGTGGAGAATCTCCAACAACTCGGCTGGCTCCCTCTCGGATCCCGGGTGCTGTGGAACAGCTCCGGGTTTGTGCGAGAGTCCTCCAACCTGGGCGACGTTCTGCATTCGCTCGTCGGTTACGCCGACCAACCCACGCTCAGCCAACTCCTCCTGTGGGTTCTCTACCTCGCCGGAGTCCTCCTCGCCTTCCGTCTGGCCAGTCGACCCCGGGTCACACACTAAGGGCGCTCGGAACGATCAATCGGGCGATTTCCAACTCCACCGCCCGGTCGACGACAGTCACCCCACTCGGAGACGCCACGAGGGCCACGACGGAGATTTCCAAGTGATGGTAGGTAATGACGTCGACGACGAGCGAAAGTTTTCCCACGCCCACCGACGAGAGATCGGCTGGGGCTACCCCGCCACGTACGAACACTCCCGGGACTCCCGCCGGATCGTTCTCCTGAGCTGGGATGGATCCCGAGGGGCCCGTGATCACGGTGCGTAACAGGACGGCCTGGCTCTCGGCGAAGCAGTGCCCGAAGCCCTTCGTCGACATCTCCCGAGTGTCGGCGGCCACCATCGCGGCACTCGCGTAGTACTGAGTCACCGAGGCAATCTGAATTCCCCCGTCGATCGTGTTGGTGTAGACCGGTGAGGCGACCTGGGCCACCGGGAACTGGCCGGCCGCTCCGTAGATCCGGTCCACTCGGTTCGTCACGTGGAGACAACTCTGGAAGGCACGAGCCCCCGCCGCCTCGGCAACGGCCGCGGCACCGGTGAGGGCGGGAGCCCCCGCCGGGCTGCCCACCTGCCCCGCCGGTCCCACGAGGTTGATCAGTTGGGAGGTGTTGGTAGTCGACCAACTCGTTCCGAGATCTTGGGGGCCGAGCAGCGCTCCGAGGGCACTACGGGCCGCCCGGGAGTAGTGCACCACCGACGGGCGCGCGAGCCACGCGCTCGAACCCACGCCGACGAGAATCAGAATCATGACGAGGAGTGGGGCCAGCACCCGACGCGGCGAGCGCACGTCGGCGCCACGACCAGCCCAAATGTCGATCCACGCCTCGCGATCCTGATTATCCGAGCGACGCCAACGAAACTGGCGACCTCCGACACGAGCGACGAGTTCGTAGCGGCGCCGGTAGCGCACGACCTGCGGATCAGTGAGCTGGGCCCAGGGAATCTGCCAGACGTTCGGACCTTCACCAGCGAGCTGGGTCAAACCCGCGTCGTCCGCGAGCAGAGTGACGGGCTCGGTCGGCGTGCCCTCGACAAAAGCCGGGTCAACCCGCCAGCCCGGCGACCGCAGAGAGATCACGAGCCGCGAATCTGCGCCGCCGCGTCGGCGACCGCTTCGAGGGTCCGGTCGAGGTCCCCGTCACGGTGAGCCATCGAGACGAAGAGAATCTCGTACGCTCCCGGAGCGAGCGCGACTCCACGGTCCAGCAACGCGTGAAAAAAGGGTCCGTAGAGACCGTTTTCACACACGGTCCGCGCCTCCGCGATGTTGCTCGGAGCCTCGAAAGGCTCCCGAGCGAGGTAGAGGCCGAGCAGGGGACCGACGCGGGGGGCGAGGGCGAAGAGTCCCGCTGACGCGACCGCCTCTTCAATTCCGCGCCCGAAGCGATCGACTCGCTCAGTCAGTTCGTCGTAGTCGACGGGCCGAACTTGTTCCAGTACCGCCACTCCGGCGGCCGTCGCGAGAGGGTTACCCGACAACGTACCCGCCTGGTAGACCGGGCCCGCGGGGGCGAGGTGGGCCAACAGGTCGCGTCGACCCCCGAAGGCCCCCACCGGGAGGCCCCCGCCGATCACCTTGCCGAAGCAGTACAGGTCGGGCGTGACGGAAAAGAAGGGTTCGGCACCTCCGTAACTCAGGCGAAATCCCGTGATGACTTCGTCGAAGATAAGGAGGGCTCCGACCCGATCGCACTCGGCGCGCAACCCCTCGAGGAAACCGTCTCGGGGAGCGACCAGGTTCATATTGGCGGCGACCGGTTCTACGAGCACCGCGGCCACGGTGTCGTCCAGTGTCGGCACCACGTTGTAGGGCGCGACCACCGTGTCAGCGACCGCCCCCGCGGTCACACCGGCCGAACCAGGTAGCCCCAGCTGAGCGATTCCCGAGCCCCCGGCCACGAGGAGTCCGTCGGAGTGGCCGTGGTAGCACCCGTCGAACTTCACGACGCGATCTCTTCCGGTCGCCCCGCGCGCGAGACGTACCGCACTCATGACCGCTTCAGTTCCCGAGGACACGAACCGCACCTGCTCGAGTCCGGGAACTCGGGACACGAGAAGTTCGGCGAGGAGGACCTCTCCGCGGGTCGGAGCGCCGAAGGTCGTCCCGAGGGCTACCGCCTCACGAAGAGTGGCGACAACGTTGGGGTTGGCGTGTCCGAGTAGGGAGGCCCCGTAGGACTGGACGAAGTCGATGTACTGGCGACCCTCGACGTCGTCGACGTAGGCACCCCGACCACTCACGACGGTGTAGGGAGTACCTCCCACCGAGCGAAAGGACCGCACCGGGGAGTCCACCCCGCCGGGAATGACCGCCAGTGCCCGTTCGAACCATTCGGCGTTATTCACGAGATACTCCCCGCAATCTCTCCGGCAAAATAGGTCAAGATAAAGTCCGCACCGGCGCGGCGCAGGGCCCCGAGCTGTTCACGCGCGACGGCGTCGCCGTCGATCCAGCCCCGCTCGGCCGCCGCCTTAATCATCGAGTACTCCCCACTCACGTGATACGCGCACAGCGGTACGTCGACCGCTTCACGCAGATCCCGCAGAATATCGAGGTAGGTCATCGCCGGTTTGACCATCACCATGTCGGCTCCTTCGTCGAGGTCGAGTCGCACCTCGCGATGCGCCTCACGGCGATTGCGCCAGTCCTGCTGGTAGGTCGAACGATTCCCACCCCCGGCAATCTCAACACCGACTGCCTCGCGGAACGGGCCGTACAGTCCGCTGGCGTACTTGGCCGAGTAGGCGAGGATGGCGGTGTCCGAGAATCCGGCGTCGTCGAGAGCGTGGCGAATCGCCCCCACCTGTCCGTCCATCATGCCGCTCGGAGCCACCACGGCGGCTCCGGCGCGGGCTTGGGCGAGAGCCGCACGACCGTAGTACTCCAGCGTGGCGTCATTATCCACCACCCCGTCCGGTCGCAGAACCCCGCAGTGCCCGTGGTCGGTGTACTCATCGAGACAGAGATCAGCCATCACGACGAGGTCGTCGCCCACCTCGGCGACGACGTCCCGCAGGGCCACTTGAACAATCCCCTCGTCGTCGTAGGCCCCCGATCCGAGGGGGTCCTTCGTGGCGGGGACTCCGAAGAGAATGACTCCACCCACTCCCCGACGGGCGAGTTCGGCGACCTCTCGACGCAGAGAGTCCCGAGTGTGCTGGACGTGACCCGGTAGTGACTCGATGGGGCGCGGGTGCTCTCGTCCTTCGGCGACGAATAAGGGAGCCACCAGGTGGCGAGGCAGGAGGTCCGTTTCGGCGACGAGGCGGCGCAAAGGGCCACTCCGACGCAGTCGCCTCGGTCGTTCAGTGGGAAACACGGCGCCAGCCTAGGCCGTGACGACGCGCCACGGCCTAGTCCGACAGGTAGTCCCCGTCGACCAGGTCACCGAGTCCCGGACCGACGAGGGCGAGTTCTGGGGTGGGCCGGTGCTCGGATCGCAGAGCCACCAGAGTCTCAATGGACCCTCGATCAACGAGGCCGTCGGTCACGAAACCCGTACTCGACTGAGCGAGGGACTCCACGTGTCGTCGCGCCTGATCCGGGTCGAGACCGAGCAGTGATTCGGCGTCGCTCACGAGTTCGGTCACTCCGACGCCGTTCACAATCTCTCGAGCGGTGGCGAGCAGTACCTCGCGCAAGCGGCTGACCGCGAGCTCGAGAGCGACGCCGGGCGCGGCCCGGGTCGCCAGAACTGTACCTAGGTAGGGTCCAATCTCACTGACTGATCCGACCCGAGTCGCTCCGGCCGCCCCGGCGCGCAGTTCATTTCCCGCGTTCAGTATCGTCACCTCGCAGCGCCCCTCCACCAACGCGGCGACCCGGCCGGGGGTGGAACCGAGTCCCACAATCTCGTACTCCTCGGCGCGAATCCCCCGCCGTGCGAGGAGGTCGTAGGCGATGAAGGCGAATCCCGAACCCGCCACGTCGACCCCGAGCCGTCCCCCCCGCACCTGCTCCAACTCGTGGCCGGGGGCTAACCACAAGGACAGGTCGAGTCCCCGGTCCACGGCGCACCATATTCGAGACGGGATGGGGCGACCCAATGGGTTGTCGCTCAAGAAGTGGTAGGCGAGAACATTGTCGGGACCGGTGATCACGACGTCGAGAACGCCGCGATCGAGATCGTCGAACTGGGCCTTCGACGAGGTGACCGAGACCTCCTCGACGGTGAGGTCGGCCTCTCCCAGACGGCCGTTACGACGAGCCGCGGCCACGAGGAGGGATCGAGTGAACGTTCCGAGTCGAAGGGTTGCCACGTCAGCTCCTCGGGGGCCAGCCGCCGAGAACGCCGCGTCCCGACGGGAAGCGTACGTTCTTCGCGCGCACGAACTCGTGGAGGGTGTCGGCGCCGTACTCACGTCCGAAACCCGAGCCCTTCACACCGCCGAAGGGTGATCCAATAAACGTGCGGCGGGTGTAGTTATTCACAAAGACCATTCCCACCTCGAACTGACGAGCCAAGCGGGCGGCGCGCGACTCGTCTCGCGTGCAGATCGCCGCCGTGAGTCCGTACTCGGTGTCGTTCACGATTCTTACCGCCTCTTCGTCGTCGTGGTATCGCATGACGGCGGCGAGTGGTCCGAACACCTCTTCGCGCGCCACGGTCATCTCGGCTGTCACGTCCCCAAATATTCGCGGTGGAGACCAGAACCCCTCGGCGAGTCCGGCGTCATCGGGGAGCGAACCCTCGTAGAGGAGGGTGGCCCCCTCCTCGCGAGCCACCGCCGCGAAGTGCTCCACCCGCTCTCGTTGACGCGCGTCGACCATGGGACCGATATCGGTGGCGGCCTCGAGCGGTTCACCCACTCGAAGGGCCCGCGTCGCTTCAACGAAACGACGGACGAACTCGTCGTAGAGAGAGTCGTGCACGACGAGCCGGGAGGTGGAGGTGCACGCCTCGCCCTGGTTGTAGAACATGCCTTCGACGGCGATCGCGACGGCCTCGTTAAGGTCGGCGTCGTCCAGGACGACGAGAGCGTTTTTTCCTCCTAGTTCGAGGGTGACGAAGGTCAAGTGGGCCGCCGCGCCGGCCATGACCTTGCGACCGGTCGCCGTCGATCCCGTAAAAGAGATACGTTCCACACGCGGGTGGGCGACGAGGTGTGCTCCCGCGGCGAGTCCACTCACCGCGTTGATTACCCCGGGCGGCAGCACTTCGTTGGCGATCTCCACCAGGCGCAGGACGGTCAGGGGAGCTTGGTCTCCTGGTTTGATCACCACGGTGTTACCGGTCGCGAGCGCCGGGGCGCACTTCTTCGAGAAGTGAATCGGGGGCCAGTTAAAGGGCAAGATCGCCGCCACCACGCCGTAGGGCTCGTACTCCACGCGCGCTTCAATCGGACCCTGATCGATGATCTGACCGTGCAGAGTGTCGGCGATACCGCCGTAGTAGTCGAAACTCGTGTGAGAAGAGGTGACGTCGACCCGCAGGGCGTCGCGGCGAGGTTTGCCCACCTCGCGCGCGCAGATTTCGGCGAGTTCGTCGGCGTTCTCACGGATTTTTTGTGCTACCTGGCGCATGAGGGCCCCTCGCTCGCGGGGTGAGAGGTCCCGCCACACCTCCTCGTAGGCCCGCCGAGCGTCGCGAACGGCCGCGTCGACCACCGTGTCGTCGGCCGCGGCGACTCGGGCGAGGAGGCGAGCCGTCGAGGACTCGAGAACGTCGAAGTGCTCCGTTTCGCCCTCGAGGAATCGTCCTCCCACGAAGGAGCCCCACACCCCGCGCCGTTCAAACAGCGCATCCGTTATCGACGATGACCCCACTACGCCCCCCTACAACGACTAGGGTCCAGTATCACCCCCCGGGGGGAACTCTCCACGGGACTCGGCGTGAAATCTTTTCGTGACCAGATCACGCACCGCGGGCCAGTCGGCCCCCCACCCGACCAGAACTCGCTGGTGATCGCGGGCCACCTCGGCTCGCGTGGTCTCTCCCGGTACCACGACGAAGGTTCGCGGCTCAATGTCGGCTCTCAGTACTCGCCACGCCGAGGGCGCCCCCACCACCACGACGTCCGCTTCGCGCAAGACGCGACGTTCGCTCTCTTCGAGGGTTCGGGCCTCGGTGCGATAGAGGGACACGACGCGCACCTCGATACCTCGCCTACGCAGTTCGGCGGGAAGTTCGGGACGGGCCGACTCCGCCCCCACGACGAGAATGGGGGAGGTGTCGAGGTGCTCGAGGAGGCTCAGGGCCCCGCTGGATCCCACGACGTCGACGGGCCAGTCGAGAGCGAGTAACGCGCGCGCCGTGGCCTCACCCACTGCGGCCACGCGAGTACTCGGTGACACGAGGTCACGCCCGACCGAGAGGGGACCCACCGAGCGCGACGAGGTCACCACCAACCACGTCGCCCCCGGCGCCGTCTCCGCGAGTTCGGCCCGGACGTCCTCCACGCCTCGTTCGAGAGTTCGTGTCGCGGGTACCTCCGCGAAGGGTGGATCCAGCCACTCACGGAGTGACTCGTTGTGACCCCGCTCGCGAGTCACGACGATCTTCACGGTGCTCGCCACCCCGGTAGGTCGCGTCCACCGGCCTCGTCTCGTAAGTAGCACGCGACCTCGCGGCCGAGGGCGACGGGGTCACTCCCGCGTCGCTCCACTCGTACACTGCGCCGGCCGTCGGGGTCGAGCATCACTCCGCTCAGTCGAACGTCTCCGCCCTCCACCCGAGCGTGAGCACCCGCCGGAATCGAGCACCCCGCGCCGAGTTCGACGAGAAAGGAACGCTCGGCCAGGAGCGCAGCACGTGAAGGTTCGTCGTTCAAGAGGGTTATCACCTCCCGAGTCGCGACGTCGTCGGCGCGAACTTCGAGCGCGAGGGCTCCTTGGCCTACTTGGGGCACGAACCACTCCGGGTCGAGCACCTCGGCGACGTCGGGGACGACGGCGAGTCGGGCCAGCGCGGCGGCGGCGGCGAGAATCGCGCGCACCCCGTCCTCTCCCACTCTCGAGAGTCGTCGGGCCATATTGCCTCGTAACTCCACCACGTCTAGATCGGGGCGTCGCTCGAGCAGAAGTGCCCGGCGTCTCGGTGATCCGGTCGCGACGGTGTCACCCGCCTCCAACTGGTCGAGGCGCGCACCCACCACGACGTCTCGGGCGTCTTCTCGCGGAGGAACCGCGGCGATCATCAAGCCGGGCGGTGTCGAGGAGGGAAGATCTTTCGCACTGTGCACCGCGACGTCGGCGCGCCCCTCGAGGAGCGCCCGTTGAATCTCCACGGCGAAGACTCCTCGACCACCGAGCTCGCGCAGACTCTCACTCTGACGCTGATCGCCGGTGGTCTCCATACTCACGAGTTCACTCGCAAATCCCCGTTCGGCCAGGCGGTCGGCGACGTAGTGCGCCTGGGCGAGGGCCAGTGGGGAACGTCGGGTAGCGAGACGAAGGGTCACAGATCGAAGAGCTGGCGGGTGGCCTCAGCGAGTCGGACTCCCTGGTCGGACCCGGCGGACTCCTTTAAGACAACGGTCGGGCGGTGGGCAATCTTCGCCACGACTCCTCGCACGAGCGAGGTCACGACTTCACGAGTCGGACCATCCAGTCGGTCGAGTTCGCTCGTTCGCCGGTCCATCTCCGCCGCCACGATGTCGTCGAAGTGTCCGCGCAGGGACGACACGACAGCGGAAGCTCCGCGGGCTCGTTGGTCGTCGACGTAACGATCGACCTCCTCAGAGACGATGCGGCGGGCGTCGTCGAGGGCCGCTCGCCGGTCGTCGAGCACCGCGTCGACCCGTTCGCGCATGGTCTGAAGGTCGACCCGGCCGACTCCCGGGAGAAGTTCCACTCCCCGTTCGGCTCCGCGAGGAACGGCGAGATCGACGATGAGCCGCTCCCCCGACGTCGTCGAGAGTCCCTTAACGGTCACGATGGGTTCGGCGAGTTCGGCGCAGATCAGGGTGATTCTCGCCCGGGCCGCACGAGCCTCGACCTCCTCTAAAGAAACAATCTCCACGCGCGAGTCGGCGACCTCGCCTCGCAGAGTTTCGGCGCGCGCGAGCGTCCGGTTCGCGATCACGACGCGGGTGAATCGCTCGTGAACGAGGAGATTCTTCACGACGCCCGTGCCGAGCTGACCCGCGCCCACGACGAGTACCTCACCGCCCGCCTCTTCACCGAGGTGATCGAGAGCGGCCTCGACCGCCGCGTGAGCGAAACTCGTCGTCCCCCGTGCGATGGTCGTCTCGTGGCGCACCCGCCGGCCCGCGGAGAGCGCGTGGTTCACCAGGGCCTGAATCTGGGGTCCCGCTGTTCGCTCGTCCATCGCTAGTTCAAGAGCGCGGCGAAGTTGACCCAGTACCTCGTGCTCACCCGGAACGACCGACTTCAATCCGGCCGCGACGTCGAACAAATAGGTCGCGACGCCCCGATCAAAGTGGACACTGAGGTGCTCTTCGAAGGCGGTTCGTTCGACACCGCTCACGAGGGCGAGAGTCGTCACGATCTCCTCGAGCGCGTCGTGGAATCGGTCGGCGACCGCCACGACCTCGGTCCGCAGGCAGGTCGATATGAAGAGGGCTTCGGAGATGTGGCGGTGGGAGACGAGGGTGCGAACAACCTTCGCCCAGTCGTGCTCGAGCACCGTCATCCGCTCGAGTAGCTCCAGGTCCGCACCTTCGTGGGTGAGTCCCACCGAGATCAGCGCCACGGCGACTCCTTCGTTCGTGACCGGGTCACGAGTCAGTCCCCGAGGGGCGTTCGTTCGGTATCCCCACCGAGTGGAGTACCCCTCCACCGACGAGCCCCATGCCCGAGACCAGGTGGTAGGTCAAAATCTGAAGTTCTATGGAGAAGTCGACGTAGTGCACCGCTACTCCCGTCGGCACCGTCAACACACGGGGGGCGAAGTTCAGCAGCGCCCGAATACCCGCGCGCACCAGTCGGTCGGCAACCGCCTGGGCCGCTTCGGGGGGAACGCAGAGAACTGCGACGTCGGCACTATCAATCTCTCCGTGCACGTCACGCACCACGTGGCGAGCCACGGTGGTACCTATGACCGAGAGATCGGCGTCGTAGAGCCCCACGAGTTCGGCCCCCCTCACGAGGAAACTCGACGAGTTCGCGAGAGCACGCCCCAGGTTCCCGACTCCCACGATCACCACGCGGTAGGTCCGATCCTGACCGAGGGCTTCGGCAATGTGATTCAGCAGCGTCTCGATGTCGTAGCCCGCCCCGCGGACTCCGAGTGAACCGAGGCCCGCGAGGTCTCGACGCACCGTCGTCGCCGTCACCCCAGCCTGGTCGCCCAGCTGACTGGAGTCGATAGAACCGTTCCCTCGAGCCCGCCAGTTTTCGGCGATGCGTTGGTAGACCGGAAGTCGGGCGACGGTGGGCTCGGGAAGACGGAGGGGGCGACGGCGGCTCATGGGCTCAGCGCCCTAACTGTCGGCTTCGCTCAGCCGCCGAGGCCACCGCTTCCAAGAAGGCGCTACGCACCGCCCGAGACTCGAGAACCCTGAGACCCGCGGCGGTCAATCCACCCGGAGAGGTCACGGCGTGGCGGAGGGCTTCGGGGCTTTCGCTACTCGAGACCAAAAGCTCGGCCGAGCCCCGGAGAGTCTCGACGACGAGTTGGGACGACACCTCTCGGGAGAGGCCCTGGTGAACTCCCGCTTCGACGAGGGCCTCGACCACGAGGAAGAGGTACGCCGGCATCGCTCCCGAGAGGGCGGACACGGCGTCCATCTTCGACTCAGGTACTCGAACAACTGAGCCCAACGTCTGAAGCAGACCTTCGGTCCAGTCGAGGTCGGCCCGGGTGCAGTGGGCTCCCCCGGACATCGCACTCACTCCGCGACCGATGGCGGCCGGGGTGTTCGGCATCGCCCGTATGACGGCCGCCCCTTCGGGCAGGCCGGCCTCGAGGCGGGCGCACGAGAGTCCGGCCACGACCGACACCACCCGACGGACTCCGGCGAGGGCCACTGCGCGCAGCACTCCTTCCGCCTGATCGGGCTTCACGCACAGCACCACCGACGTGGACTCTCCGACCTGATCCGCGGAGAGTTCTTCCGCAACCTCCACCGGGGCCAGTCGTCGAGCGAGAGACTCCGCCTTCGCGGCTCCGCGCTGGATCACGAGTACCGAGACGTCGGGACGAGCACGGCTCAACCCTTCAGCGATGGCGCTGCCCATCCGCCCTCCACCGAGCACGATGACCTCGTAAGACATGTCGTGAGGCTACCCGAGGGCTACGCCGGGACCTAACACCGGGTCAGGGCGCGGGCCGACACGCGGTCCATCACGTCGGTGAACAACTCCGCACTCGCCCGCCAGGTGTATCGACGTGCCGACAGCACGGCGGCGTTCGACCGGGAACTATCGTCGTTAGCCCGCACGACCCGTTCGACGGAGTCGGCCCACGCTCGCGGCTCGCGCGATTCGACCAGCGCTCCGTTCACCCCGTCTTTGATCAGCGTTAAGAGTCCCCCCACCGCCGAAGCAACGACGGGGGTCCCGCACGCCGCCGACTCCAAGGCGACCAACCCAAAACTTTCGGAGCGCGAGGGCACGAGGGTGACGTCGGCCGCGCGCATCCACGTCGAAAGCAACTGGTGGTTCTGGGGAGCGACGAACTGCACCCGGTCGATCATCCCCGTCTCGCTCACTCGTCGACGCAACTCGGCCAGTGTGCACTCTCCTTCGGGGCCAGAAGGTCCCCCCACGATCGCCAGAGTGACATCGAGGCCCCGACTACGCAGTTGGACGGCGGTCTCGAGCGCGAGATCGGCCCCCTTTAGCGCCTGGAGACGACCCACGTAGAGAAGTCCGAGTGAGTCCCCGGCCCACTGGAGGGCGTCGCGGGCCGCGCGGCGCTCACCGGGAGAAAAGAAGGCGTGTTCCACGCCGAGGGGCACAACCACAATCCGGGAAGGATCGGCGTCGTAGTACTCCACGAACTGGCGGGCCTCGACCTCACAACTCGCGAGCACCGCGTCGGAGCAGTGGAAGATCTGCTCCTCCACCGCGGCCCGAACCTCCGACTCAGGCTCGAACTGCGCCGCCTTCACGCGCTCCAGGGTGTGGAAGGTCGTGAGGAGCGGTAGGTTCCATTCGTGCTTCAGACGATGACCGGCTTGAGCGCTCAACCAGTAGTTGGCGTGAATGGCGTCGGGTGCTCCGTGACGGGAGAAGTGGTGCCCCACCGCCTCGGCGAACGCCTCCACGTAGAGGGGCATCTCCTCGCGTCCGAGTGAGCGACGTGGTCCGGCGTCAACGTGGTGAACCACGAAGCCCGGCTCGACGAGTCGAGTTCCGGGAAGTCCGGCTCGGTCCCGACGGGTAAAGACGTCAACGGAGTGGCCGCGACGAGCGAGGGCGGCACCCATCTCGCGAACGTAGACGTTCATTCCTCCTCCGTCACCGGTCCCGGCTTGAGCCAGTGGTGAGGTGTGATAGGAGATCACGGCGAGACGAGCCACGTGCGTAGCCTATCGGTGAATCCCGACTAGGTGACTGAGGAATTACGCACCTGATGAAGTGCGAGAAGTAACGAGATACGCGACTTCGTGCACCGAGAGGGGACCGAAGTGGCGCGAGTCGGTCGACGCGACCGCGTTATCTCCGAGAACCTCGATCGAGCCACCTCGTCGCACGCTAATTCGCTTGATGAGCCAGCGTTCGGGCTTCCTCGGGTCCCGCAAGACGACCACGTCCCCCTCCCGGAGTCGCCGCCATGGTCGTAGCGCCAGCACATCGTCACCGTCTCGGTACGTCGGACTCATCGACTCGCCCTCGACCACGACGTGTCTCATCCAGTGATCCCACCACGCCACGAGTGAACGATAGGTCCTCGACCTGACTAGATTGAGCCCGTACCTCCTCGGTCCTTGGACCCCGACTGCGAAAGGTGACGCCATGTCGCTGACCTCCCGCTTTATCCAACTGCTCGACTCGGCCTCCGCGCCGCTGCGGGCGTCGGCTCACTGTGATCTGCCCTGCGGCGTCTACGACCCCGCCCAGGCCCGACTCGAAGCCGAGTCGGTCAAGGCCTGCATGGAAAAGTACCTCGCCTCGGATGACCCGGACTTCAAGGTTCGCGCCACCCTCATCAAAGAGGAGCGCGCCGAATTGGTGAAGCACCACCTGTGGGTTCTGTGGACGGACTACTTCAAGCCGGCCCACCTGGAAGCTAACCCCCAGCTCCACGACCTGTTTTGGGCGGCGACGAAGACGGCGGGCGAGTCGAAGAAGACGAACGACGTGGCCGTCGCCGATCGGCTCCTGAGTGAGATCGACGCGATTGCCGAAATCTTCTGGGCGACCAAGAAGTAGGACTACTCAACGCCTGACTCGCGAACCGAACCCGCCTGCTCGAGGGCGGCGGGTCGGTTCGCTAGGGCGTGTGTTCCTCGCAGTTCGAGCGAAGGGGATTCTCTTCGAGAGACTCGAGAGAAAGAGCGCTCCCGCACGTTGAACACTGGCGGTACTTCCCGTCGCGCAGACGACGAAGGGCGTTGTCGACCTGATCGAGAGTGTCGGTGACGTTCTCGATGGTGGGGTCTACGGTCTCGCTCACCTCCCCCACACTACCCAAGGGTGACGGGACGGTCTTTGTGCCCCACGAGACGAGGGAGTAGTTGGCCCCGACGAGGATTGCGTCGAACACATCCGGTGCGAGACTCGCGACGAGGCCCTCGATTGAGTTCTCGAATGTCGGTAGTGTGTCTTTTCATATCGCGACAATGATGCGGGTCACAGGCGCTCTCTGGAGCACCTCGGACCAGTCCGTCGCACTACGTGACACGAACCTGCCCTTGACGTGGGCCACACTTTTCCTCTAGACCTAGTTGTGGGGTTCATCGACGGCATACTCGCCGTCGTCGGGGAGATCGCTACCGCGCCAGGCCCCTCTCGGAGGAGTCCCCATGTTTGACTGTCCGCAACGGGGAGAGTGGCTTCACGAGAACCCCAGTGATGAAAAAGAGAGTTCTCTTCGAGTGGGGTCCCCTGGTGGAGTTCCCGATTCCTCTGGTAGGGAGAATTCGTGAAGCGATGGACCACCATCCTTCGTGAGTACCGTCACCACCCCAACGAGTTCGCCCGTGAACTCTTCGCACCACTCCCCTCTCGTTACGACTTCTTGAGCGCCCTCCTCTCGCTGGGTCAAGATCGTCGTTGGCGCTCCGCCATGGTGAATCGAGTCGTCGGATCCCGGCCCTCCCTCATCCTTGACGTCGCGTGCGGACCGTGCGGAGTAACGAGGAAGCTCGCCAAACGTACTCGGGCCCACGTCATCGGACTGGACCAGAGCGAGGAGATGCTGCGGCAAGGACGAGCCAACGTCGCCCGAGTCGGCATGGTCGATCGCATCTCACTAGTACTCGGCCGCGGAGAACAGTTGCCGTTCGCCGACGGAACCTTTGATGCGTTGACATTCACCTATCTCTTGCGCTACGTCGAAGATCCCGCCGCGACTCTTCGAGAACTCGCGCGCGTGGTGAAGCCCGGAGGAGTCCTCGCTAGTTTGGAATTCGCGGTGCCCGAGCGCCCGATCTGGAGGATCGCCTGGTGGTTCTACACGAGGGCGATCCTCCCGGTGGCGGGATACATCACTGGGGCCAAGCCCTGGTGGGACGTGGGGCGCTTTCTCGGACCGAGTATCTCCCGGCACTACTCCACGTACTCCGTTCCCTGGACGGTCGAGGCGTGGGGACGAGCGGGAATCGACCATGTGGAGTGTCGGTCCATGAGTTTGGGCGGGGGCCTCGTTATGTCGGGCTACCGGACGGGTTGATGTGCCGCTAGACGTACCCCCCTCTCCATCCGACGAAGGTCCCGCGTTCTACGCGCAACCGGGATTCCTCCACCGGACCCGCTGGAGAGAGTGGTGGACCGTCCTACACCCGCCCTACACCATGCTTCACCTCTCACTCGTGACGATGGGGGCGTGCCTCCGTGGGCCCCTCAATGCCGTCACTCTCCTCGCCACACTGGCCGCCTTCTTTCTCGCACTCGGAGTCGGGGCCCACGCCCTCGACGAGCTTCACGGTCGCCCGCTGCGAACCACTATCCCCTCTTCTCACCTCATTGGTGCCGCGGTAGTGGGCCTCGGAGGGGCGGTGGCGTTGGGAGTCGTTGGACTATTCGTGGTCAATGCGTATCTCGCCATCTTCATTGTCATCGGCACCACCATTGCCGTGGGCTACAACCTCGAGCTCTTTCACGGCCGATTGCACACCCGTAACGTGCTCACTCTCGGTTGGGGGGCCTTTCCCATCCTCACGGCGTACTTCGCTCAACACCACAGTCTGAGTGTGGCGTGTCTCTTCGCCGCCGCCTTCGGCGCCGTCATCACCAGAATCCAGCAGATACTCTCCGCCCCCGCCCGCGACCTACGGCGTCGCAGCGTGAACGTCGATGGTCACATTACCCACCTCGATGGATCGACCTCGATGATTACCCGAGCATCACTCCTCATGCCCCTCGAAAAGGCCCTCATGACGCTCACCTGGACCGGGGTCGCCGTCGCCCTCAGCCTGCTCAGCCTTCGGTTGCACCTCTAGTCGATCCATCGACTAGCCACGTCTTCACGTCATCAGTGCCTACCTCATGAGTACCGGGGGCGCAGGGTCTTCGGGGCGGTTTTCCACGAGTCAGGCGCGAGGCCGGTGGGTGAGTCGACGAACTTCGAATCCTGATTAACGACTTCATTCGTTAATTCGCCGGTCGATTATGGCGGCGGTGAATGCCGTACGAACCACCCGTTACTTTCGACCGAAGCCGTACCACTCGATGATCAACACTCGAATGAATAGTGCTGGGCGGAAAACATCTCATCCGCGGTGAACGGGGGTCTCAGGATCACCGTGTGGTCAAGCAGCGTCACGTGGTTGTTCCTCATCGGCGTTCACTCGTGACCGAAGTTCAACAGCACTTCGCACAAGCCGGCCTCACCCTACGTATCGGCGAGAAACGCTTTGGTTGACTCATCGAGATGACGACGCCATTAATCCAGGATTCGCTCAGAGCCAACTTGACGGGCGATACGCAGTCACGAATGCTGGGCCCGCTTTGGTCGCCAGCAGCAGGCTCGCTAGATCCCGCCACGATCCCTAACGTTCTCACCCCGTCGATTGAACTCATCAGTTGTGGACGCACGACCCTCCTGGTGGCTACCGCAGGACCTCTCCCGAGCCTTGGCTGCGCACTGGGGATACCGGCAAAGCCACGTGTGTTGCGTTACTCATTTTCTATACATAATAATTGGTAGGTGCAAACAAATAAGTCTCAACCGGCCCCACCAGTGGACGATCTCATCGACGCCGTGCTGTCGGCCAGTCGTGTGTTGGTTGCCGTCGCGGCCCGCTCCCTGTCGGACGTGGCCGAAGAAGTCACGCTTACCCAGTACCGGACCCTTATTGTTCTTGCGTCGCGCGGGCCACAGAACCTCGTCGGCCTCGCCGAAGCGGTGGGTGTCACACCGGCCACCGCCACGCGTATGTGTGACCGGCTCGTGAAGAAGGGCTTGATCGCCCGCAGCGAGGAACCGAGCGATCGACGTCACGTGAACCTGGACCTCACGAAGAAGGGATTGGCACTCGTCACTAAAGTCACCAAGCGCCGGCGACGAGAAATCGAGTCGATCGTAGAGACAATTGCCCTCGGAGAACGGGCCACCGTTATCCAAGCCCTCAGACGTTTCGCGGACGCCGCGGGCGGGGTACCAGAGCAGGACTGGTCGACCGGGTGGGACCTTTAGATGTCACGCGTTGAATTCACTTCTGTTCGAGGGTGGTCAGCGCGCACGAGAAGAATTCAGGTACGCCTCGGCCGTTGGCTCACCACGGCCACGTACACCCAGAAATGGCTGGTGCTGGGTTCGGTCATCGGCATCATTGCCGGATTAGGCGCAATTGTTTTCTACGAGACCCTCCGCATCGCGACCTACGTATTTCTGCAAGTCCTGGGGGGCTACCAAGTCCCGCTTCCGACCGCCGAGGGCGGGAGGGTCGCCTCGGCATCCTTCGCGCGTCCCTGGGCCATACCGCTCATCGCGTGCGGCGGGGCGCTGGCTGGTGCGATCATCGTTTTTCGCTTCGCCCCCGAAGCCGAAGGGCACGGCACCGACGCCGCAATTGCGGCGGTGCACCACAACCCCCGCGGCGTGCGCATGCGCACCGTCTTCGTCAAAATCATCGCCTCGGCCCTCACGATTGGCTCGGGTGGCTCCGGTGGGCGCGAAGGACCGACCGGACAGATCAGCGCCGGCTTCGGCTCTTTCCTCTCTCGCTTTCTTGATCTCAGTCCGGCTGACGCGCGCATCACGGTCGCCAGCGGAATCGGATCAGGAATTGGGGCAATATTTGGAGCACCTCTGGGTGGGGCTGTTCTCGCCACCGAGATTCTCTACCGCGACGACTTCGAGGTTGAGGCCCTGCTTCCCTCGTTCATCGCATCGATCGTCAGCTACTCGGTGTGGGGATCAGTTGAGGGATTCGGCCCCCTCTTTGGCTACGTCGGGAACTACCACCTCACGAGCGCCATGCAGTTGGTCTGGTTCGGGATTATCGGCATACTTGGAGGGCTGGTCGGTCTCCTCTACGCCAAGGGTTTCTATGGCATCTCGGCCTTCTTCAGCAACATGAAGGTACCCCGCTGGGTGAGGCCCGGTATTGGTGGCCTCGTGGTCGGGTGCATCGCACTCGCAATCCCCGAGGTGCTCAGCACCGGCTACGGCTGGATCCAAGCCGGCCTGGGCAATCAGCTACTGCACATCCCTATGTGGATCGTCCTCATCCTGCCCTTGGCGCGCATCGCTACCACCGGACTGTCCATCGGCTCGGGGGGCTCTGGCGGAATCTTCGGACCAGGTATGGTCATTGGCGCTTTCACTGGGGCCGCGGTGTGGCGTCTTCTCGAACCAGTCGTACCGAGCCTCGGCCACGACCCCGCACCCTACGTCATCGTCGGGATGATGGCCTGTTTCGGGAGCATCTCTCGCGCACCGCTCGCAGTCATGCTGATGGTTGCTGAAATGACTGGAACGCTGTCGTTGATTGTTCCAGCGATGCTGGCGGTTGGACTCGCTACCCTCATCGTTCGCCGCAACGATGACACCATCTACCGAAGTCAGTTGCGCGGTCGCTCCGAGTCCCCCGCGCACCGCATTCTCACCGGGCTCCCGTTACTGGTCACCATGCCAGTGTCGGACGCCATGGTGCCGACCCGATGTCTGCTATCGAGTTCCGAAGACCCCAACACCTTCGCGACCTGTATGGAACGAGACGGCGTCAGTGAAGCCCCGTACGTCGACGACCAGGGGCGCTACGTCGGGGTCGTCACGCTGGCGTCTTTAGAAACGACGTCCGGGGGCGGTGTGAGCAAGGGACCGGTGTCGATTGACACCACCTTCGCACCCATCCATCAATCAGTCCACTTGAATGTCGTGCTCGAGACTCTTACTTCGACACCCCAAACCTGGGCCGCCGTCATTGATGACGAACGACGCGTGGTGGGCACCGTCGCAATCTCGGACATCGTGCTTAACTACCGTCGCACGTTGCTAGCCAATCTACGACGAGGCTCCGACACCGCTGGAATGAACGGGGCCTCGGAGGTCCTCATCGCCGACAACTCCTTACTCAACCAAATATCGATTCGCACCGGAGCAATTCCACGCGGTGTCCTCATCACTGCAATCGAGCGCGGGCGCGACGTAATCCGCCCAAATGGCGACACCATCATCAAATCTGGTGACCGATTGATGGTTCTCGGAACGTCCGAAGATCTCGCCATCCTTAGTCAGCTCGCTTCGCCAACGTGACCACACGGATACGCATCACCTTGAACGTGAGATGATCCGCCGGCCAGTACTACCTAAAGTCAGATTTAGTGCCTGGTAATGATGGCACTCACGCCACGGTCAAGATTGAGCATCTACAAGTGATTGACGATGGAGGGACGTTAATACCGAGAACACTGAGCTCCGCGAGTTCATCACCTTCGCGGCGACGATATTTCACTGTTTCGAGGCATGCGACTGGAAGAGACGACCTGGTCTGTGAAGTTACCTTTGTGGCCTTTCCGTCTAGGATTTAACATTGCGGATTTACATCCACTGGGCCGCTAGCTCATCGGGAAGAGCGGGAGACTTTTAATCTCAAGGTGC
>VFSW01001122.1_pt1 | contig 40244 bp, 55 predicted proteins | sample 5358111 | NCBI WGS metagenome assembly VFSW01 (sample SAMN11554181, study PRJNA540505) | mine drainage metagenome | isolation source: sediment from site ElyBrook_90M | place: USA: Ely Copper Mine, Vershire, VT | collected 2017
GCGAGGCAGCCGCCGCCGGGATGTAGATCGCCGCGAACGCCTCAAGCTGCGGCACCACGAAAGCCGCCGCCCCCAGCACCATGTTGAACGGCGCCGGGATCAGCCCGTTCACCGGAGGCCCGGCGAGCGTGTTCAGCACGTCGTTGATGTAGCCCTCCACGACATGGACCGTCGAAGCCCCGGCCGGGGCAGGCAGACCATTCGAGAGCGTCGTCGCCGCGCCCGACGCCAGCGTGAGATCGTTCGTGAGCGTCGCCACCATGGCCGGCGGAATGACGCCCGGATACTGCGACGCGACGCCCTTGAGCATTCCCGTCAGGCCCGAGACGGCCGACTGCGCGATGGTGATGATCTGGGCCGGCGTGAGCGGGGTTCCGGTGCAGCCGGCGAGCGCCAGCGGCACAAGGGCAGAAGCGCCAAACAAGGCGCGGCGGGAAAGGTTCATGGCTTGTACTCCGGAGCATAGGGGTTGTCGCAGCGTGACGGCGCCGCGTTCCGCCACTCATTGAACTCGACCAGCGCGGCAAGCTGCCGCCGATCCGCCTCGGCGATCTTGCGCTGGGTCTCGCGGCGCGCGTCGTGTTTCATCACGCGGCTTCCTTCTGCTCGGCCACAACGGGCCGGATGAACACGGTGAACCCACCTGCGACAGCGTTCTGCCGCCACCCAAGCGGGTTGGGGATGAAATCCGGCCCCGAGCCAGTGCCACGCAAGGCCTCGGTCTCGGGATCGCCGGACGGACCGACCGCGGATTCGTATGCCGGCGTCCAGCTTTGCACGCCGTTGACGGTTTGGAGCCGTGCGGGGATGTGATTGTAGAGGATCATGGGGCGTATTTCCTTGCATGGGGACTGTCGCGGTGCGACAGCTCGCGCGGGAGGTCGGGGTCCCTGCTCATGGCTTGAGTGCCCCTGCCAGCAGCCGATCACGGAGGGCATATCCTTCCAGCGGCCAAAGTTGGCGGATCGCGTCCTCCCGCGCAAACTTGCACCCGAGCTCGGCGTTGAAGTTCTCGGGCGATGCCGGCGCCGACTTGCCGATCACGACGAAACCGTTGTCCATGACCAGCAAGCAGATCGTCAGCACATCCAATTCCGGTATCCGCGTAGTTTGCGCCGCCTCACTGCCCCTGATGAAATACTGCTCCTTGATCTTCGCTTCCATCCAGGCGAGCGAGACGCGTGGCGCCTTGGCAAGGGCCGCCGCTTCCGCGTCGGCAATTTCGAGTGAGCTGCTCATGTCTTCGGTCCCTCCTTGGGCAACATGGCCGCATCCTTGGTCTGCGACCCTTTCGACGATCCGAAGTAGAACGAGCTCACGCTTCCGATCGCCGCGCCGATCACGAGCCCCGCGATCGTGGTGATGGCGGCGGGATCCCCCTTGATGAAGACGCCGGCGACAGTCGCGGCGCCGATCAGGAGCAGCACGATTGCGATGATGCCCTGTTGGGTCAGGATTGGCTCGCGCGGAGCCGCTGGGGTGGTGCTTCCGCTCATGTCCGCTCCTTGAGGCTGGGACGATCGGCCTTTGCTCGCGGTGGCGCCAGTTCCTCGGGCGGCAAAGCCGCCGAGACGATTTTCTGAATGAAGTAGGAGACGCTTCGATCGTCGCGCCGGGCAGCCTCGGCAACCCGGGCGAATACCTCCGGGTCAAATCGGACGGCCACGAGCCTGCTTTTCGCCATGATGCCTACCTCGGAGCTCGGCGCGGACCATAAACGCCGCGCCACGCGCCGTCAAGAATGTATCCTAGGCGATAATAGGCGTTTACAGTAGGCGCGGGTTGCACTATATCGCGGGCCGGGCAATCCGCCCGAACACAGGAGACCCCATGAACAAGATCATCCTCGGCGCCATCGCGGCGCTCACCCTCGCGTGCGCCCCGGCGGCATTCGCCTGGACCCTCCCGACCGCCGGCGGCTCGAACGGCAGTGCGTTCACCACCTCGGCCGGCGGCTCGCTCTCCGCGTCCGGCTCGATCACCAGCAATGGCGGCGCGGCCGGCGGCTTCACCAACGGCTACAGCACCACCAGCGGCGGCGCCCAAGCGGTCGGGGACAAGAACGGCGTGACCGTCCAGGACTTCCGCAACAGTGCGTCCGGCGCGGACAATTTCGGCTGGTCGGCCGGGAATGCCGGCACCCTGAACGGCTCCGCCGCCGCGGCTGGTGGCCTCGAAGGCGCCAGCGGCTCCTTCCATAACTTCACGCTCACCGGCGACGAGTAACCGGCTCGAACGCGAAAGGGGCAGCCGCTGCAACTCGGCTGCCCCTGACCGTTGGTTCGCGCTCCAGTAGGCCACCCATGAAGCTCATCCCTCTTACCGCCGCCCTGGCCCTGTTGGCAAGCGGCGCGCACGCGGCCACCACCCTCAATGCCGGATCCGCCTCGCAAGCCGCCTCCGGCTCGCTCAGCGCCAGTGGCGCCACGATCCAGCAGGACTTCAACAGTCCAGGCCGGGTGACCTATGGCGGCGGCTACACCGTGCACAACACGCCCGACGTGCAGGCCCCGGTCTTCACCGGCGGCACGAACGCCTGCACCGTCTCCGCCGGAGTGGGCGGCTCGATTGCGGGCTTCGGCCTGGCGGGCGGCATGTCGTGGTCCGACCGGGCCTGCGAGAAGCGCGCGCAGTCGGCCATGCTCTACCTCGAAGGCCAGCACGTCGCCGCCGTGGCGCTGCTGTGCCAGTTCGCCGACGTGGCGAAGGCCATGACCGCGGCCGGGACGCCCTGTCCTGGCAGTCCGCTGGCGAGGGCCGCAGCGTTCCCCGTGCGGCGCACACCGGTCTGCCGCGAGGTCTTCATCCCGCCGGCAGATCCAAATGGGGCCGGCGACATGCGGCGAGAATGCGACTAGGGCGCGACCATCGTCCGCGCCGCCGCCTGCCGGCGATCCGTTCGGGCCAGCCAGTCCTTGCCAAACTCACCAAAGTCGGGGCGCGAACGGTAGTGGTTCGCTTGGGCGATCGCGAGGCGCCCGATCACCTCACCCGCATCCATACCCCCGACTGCGGCGAGCGTGATCGAGCCGATCACGCCATCTTCTGCGACGCCGGCGACGCGCTGGAGAAGTTCAGCCGAGCGAGGCGGTCCGTCGTTCACACCAAAATCAAACACCATCAGATCGACGCCGAGCGGCAGCGCGTCGCCGGCGATCGGCACCCAGAAGCCGCCCTGGTAGATGACGGTCCGCTGCGAATCTGGCATCAGGCGCAGGTCATCCTTGCTCGGAACTGAGAGACCGTTGCGCGCGCACCAGTCTCGATAGGTGCGCAGCGTGATGCCGCGCATCGTCGCGCCGCCGGGATCATCGGGATTGTCCGACCAGCCGCCTTCCTCGCCCAACGGCCCGAACGCGCTAGGGCCAATCGTGAATGACAAGCAGGGACCAAAATTACCCTTCATCCCGCGCCTCCGTATCACTCGGCCGCGCCGCATACGAAGCCGCGTCTGTCGGGCCGAAAAACGGATCGGCCAGCGTCGCCACGAGTGTCGCGCCATCTTCGGGATGACACGTCGGCTCCTTCAACGCGCGAGCCGCTGGGGCGCCGCAGCGAACGCAGCGGAGAGTATCAGAGGAGAGATCGTGTTTCATTCACCAGGCCGCACTGGACCGCGGTTCTGGATCGCATACATGATGCGCCTCTCCATCGCCGCCGCGTCTTCTTTCGTCCACATTCTGGACAGGATTTCCCCGCGATGGTCCTGGAAAGTGCGGCTCAGTTCCCGGATATCGTCCTGCCGTCGCTGATCGTCGGCCTCTGCCGCTCTGCGTGCGTCCTGCACAAGCTCCTCCGTTCGCAATGCCGCCACGCCATCGGCGCGGAAAAGCCAGGTAATGGCGCCGGCAACCAAAGTGAACGCACCTCCTACCAGAGCCTCAACCCACGTTATCGCGAGGCCGCCAACATCCGTAGTCATCCGCCGACCCCCGTATAGATGATCCTGTTCCGCATGGAGGTCGGCTGGACGTTCTGGCTTGTTCCCGTCAAGCCGGAGACTGAGTTGACCGTCACTCCGAAAGTGCCGCTCTGGATGATGCTTTCGGTTGCAGGGAACCACGTGTAACCGACGCCGATCCCGCCCACGCCGCTGCCAGGCGTCGGGGTATTCTGCTTCACCGCATTCGACGAAATCGTATAGGTCGGAGACGTGATGGTAGTTGAGTTCGTGATGGTATCCTGCTGAGCGTTCTGGCTTCCGCCCGATGCCCCGAGCACGATCCCATTGACCCCGGAAACCGCCGCCGTGATCCGGTTCGCCGCCGTGCCGCCCATGTTGTCCACCCCGGCGTACACGCGCCCACGCGCATCCGGCAGGTTGAAAGTGGTGGACCCGTCGCCATTCCCGTACGTGGTGCCGATGACCGCGAACAGCGCCGAATAGGTAGTGCGGCTGATTGCCTGGCCATACTCAAGGAGCCATCCGGCGGGCGCCGTCGCACCAGCGAAATCGATCTCGCCTCCGACCGGCATCGCCCCGGTCTGCGTGATCTCCGGCCCCACCGGGTCCATGTCCCAGATGACCACGCCGTTCGCATCTTCCAGGACGACGTGATAGGCAGGACTGGTCAGCAGGAACACATTGCCGAATTGCCCATTGGCATCGGCAATGACCGGGTTCACGTTCGGCACCGTCAGGCCGGAATCCGAGTACGTGTTCTGGTAGGTATTGGTTCCGGTCGCATAGAAAAACATCTGCGCGCCCGCGCGGGGAACGCCGCTCGCATCAACTGAAAATTGATTGGGGATGACGAAGCGCAGCCCCGCGCCGGCGTAACTCATGGTCCCTGCACTCCCTTCGGCTTCGGCATTCCGGGGTTCTGCGACGCGGCATAGCCAGCGATCCCAAGCGCCCCGATTCGCCGTGTGAGCGCGCGCAGGATCGGCGCCTTATCGCTCGCCGCAGCCCGCTCCGCCAGCGCTCGACCGACGGTATTGGGATGCGCCAGGCCCTCCGCGATCAACTGATCCACCCGGCCGATGCCCGCCGTCTCCATCGCTCGGTGCAGCACGCCGAAAGCGCCACCCGCGACCCGCAGCATCGCGCCCCACGGCCCCGAGGCCGCCCCGATGAAATGGCCGGCTGCCTCACCCAGTGCCTCGCCGATCAAGCCTTGGGCGAGCAGGGACGGTGGTGCACCGTGTGTCGCGGCATTCCAATCGAGCGCGGTGGCTGGGCTGCCCCTCATCCCGGTCGCTTGCGCCCGAGCGAGCACATCGAGGGCGCGGCTCGCTTCCTGCACCAGATCGAGGCCCGCTGGCGTCATCAGCACCCGCAGCGCGCGCAGCTGCTTGGGATTGGCGAGCACCCGTTGCAGGTTGGCCTTGGCGAGCTCCCGCTCCCCGGAGAAACCGGCCTCGCGCGTGCTCTGCGCCTTGCCGAGCAGCCATTCGCCCACCTCACGGCGCATACCGGCGACCGCGCCCGGGGACGACCCCAATTGATCGAGCAGTTCGCGCGCCGCCGCCTCCGGGTTCGGCGCGGCAAGGAGGCGCTGCACAGCGGTTTGCGGATCGGCCCCCAGCAGCTTCCCGGCCGCCGACCTCTCGAAGGCCACCCGGGCCTGGTGCGCTGTTGCCGCGGCCTCATTGGCCGCCTCAATCGCCGTGGTCGCATTCTGAAACTTGGCCCGGAGCTCGGGCACCTGGTTCAGCGCCTCGCGGTGACTGTCGATCCACTTCTGCGCCAGCTTCGGGTCCAGCACACCGTTCCGTTCGGCAAAAACCCGTAGCTGATAGGCCGGCAGATCGCCAAGGATCGCCGCCGCTTCGCCCGGCCCGGTGACACGCACCAGCGCCCCCATGCCCTCGCCGCCGGCGGGGCCAGGACGCCAGAGCTTCGCCAGCGCGGCAGTCGGAGAAAGATGGAAGCCGCCGGGCAGGTTGCCAGAGGCCAGCGCCTCGCCGACCGGTCCGCGGCGCCAGCCGGCCTTGTACGCGGCGTAGAGCGCGTTCGCCGCACGGCGCTGCGCGGCCTTCTCGGGCGAGAAATTGGCGGTTAGCTCGGGGGATGCGGCCGGCTCGGGGGCGGTGATTCCGATGCCTTGACTCGCTGCGCCAGGCTCACCGCCGCTCGGGCCAATTGCAGGTCCCCCAGCTTGGCCGCCGCTTTGCGCGCCGCCTCCGCCAAAGCTCGCGCCTGGGGAAGCTCCGCCGGGGCGATTGGATCCTTTGCCGGTGACAGCATTGCGCGCGCTTTCCAAAAGCTCGGCCGATGTGGCGTTTTCGCCAAACAGACGGGGGCCAGCGGTCTGACTTTGCGCCGACTCGGCGTAGCGTTCAAGCGTTTCCGCCCAGGCGCTCCGGGATGCACGCCCCTTGAGATTGTCGCCGAAGATCAAGCGAAGGATTCGCTGCGCGCCGTCGCTCACGCCGCCGCCCATCATATCGGCCTGGCCGACCAGATCGCCAAGCGGCAGCCGCCGCGCGCGCGCCGCACTGATCGTCCGCAGGGCCTCCAGCATCGCGCCGGAAATATTCATGCCAGGATCAACGTCACCGCGTTCGATCAGCATCCGCAGCTTCGCCATCGAGCCGGCTGCATCCATCATCGCCGGCCCGATCGCGCGGATCGACTCGTCGCCACGCTCGGCAAGCGCCTGGATCAGCCGCGGATCGCCATAGGCCCGAGCGAGCAAGGCATTTTCGATGCGCCGCTCCCCGTCCAACGACAAGCCACCTTCGGAGGTCAGGAGGCCACCTTCCTCGCCGGCATGAGGCACCGTGCGGGCGAAGGCTCGGACGAATTCGCGGTTTTGCGGTGCATGGATATCGCCGCCATGCCAGAGTTCCAGCACCCCTTGCGGCAAGCGCGCCGCGTCGGCCATCGCCGTCTCAGCGGCGCCCATCGCCAGGGTCGGGAAGGCGCCGGCCGCATGGGTGAATTCCACCCGGGCGGCGTGGTCCATCGGCGTCTGCCGCACTCGCACCATCACGTCGTTCGGGCCGGCCTCGGGAAACTGCGTTTTGACCCAGGCGCGGTACCGCTCGGCCGCGTCGCCGCCAGCGGCCAGCGCGCGCCGCAGTGCGATCGTGCGGCCATTGCCGCTTTCCACGATGCCATCCGGCCCAACGATCGGCGCGCCGGTCGAGGTCGAGGCCGAGGCGCCAAGCTCCTCCGGTCGCAAGTTCGCGGCGATGTGCTGGACCTGCTGGCGGGAAGCGGCGGCGCTCCGGTTGCGCGGCTGCATTTCGGCTGGAAAGGCGCGATTGGGTTCCAAATCATCGCCATGCGAGGTGATGAGGTCGCCGATCGGGCGCAGCGCATATTGCACTTCGATCCGCTGGCCGCCTGGCGTGAAGACCGCCGTTCCGGTCGCCGGCGTCATGGCCTCAGTCGCGCCGCGGCCGGCTGCCGTCAAGACGGGCGCCGCAGGCTGCGAACCGCTGGAACCAGCGCCAGTCCGAGGGGCACCGTTCACCTCAGCCGCCGCTTCCTCGGCCGCGCCCTCCCACATCGCCCGCTCGATCGCGTCCCGCAGAAAGCTCATGCGCCGGTACGGCACCGACTCCGCCCCGAGCCGCAGATTGACCCGCATATCGCGCTGCACCGCCGCGACCCGGCCGGAGAGATCGTTCAGCGCCTTGAAGCTCACCACCTTGCCGCGCATCGCCGCCGCGTCGGCCAGCACGTCGGCCTCACCGGGCGCCAGATTGCCGAGCGGTAGGTCGATCGCCCCGTCCGGATTGATTGCCGCGCGCGCCGCGAGCTGGGCCTTGGTCGGGGGCAGGCGCAGTTCCTCGGACGGCGACGGCGAGCCGAGTGCGACCGCCGTATCGCCGACCTCTCCCGAGGACAGCGCCAGCGTGCCATCCGGATCCATGGCATTGAGCGCGCGCTGGGCGGGTACCTTGGCCGCCCGGCGCGCCAAGTCCAGCCGCTCAAGGCCAGTCGTAGCAACATCGGTCAGATTCGTATTCGCCGGCGCGCCGCCCAACGCGCCCGTCTCCGCAGTCCCCGTCTGATCCGCCCGCCGGGCCGCTTCTTCCTCGCCCTCCCGCAGCGCGGCAAGCTGTGATCGCACGAAGTCGCCCACCGATTCCGCCGCCTCGCCGGCAGTCAGGCCGCGCACGGTCGAAGCCACCGCCATCTGATTCGCCGAATCGATGGCGTTCCACATCGCCGGAAACTTGACCCGCAGGCGCCGCTCAAGGGCGATCAGGTTGTAATTGCCGCGCGCCTGGCCGAGCGATGGTTCATAGCCAGCACCGCCAAGCGCCGCCGCCGCGGTCTGATCGTTGGCCGGTGCGCCAGCGGTCGCGCCTTGCGGAGTGAGCGATGCAGCGAGGTCGGCCGGATTCTGCCCTGCTGCCGCTGCGATGCGCCGGCCCGCGCTCGCCTGCTGCGCGGCGGTCGCCGTCAATGGGCGCCCCGGCTCGCCCGGCTGTGTTGGTGTCGCGGGCAGCACGTCGCCCGTCGCCGGGTCGATGACGGATTGCGCGCGCCCGATGCCAAGGCGCTCGGCCGTCCCCATTGCCGCGCGTCCAGCCCCCACAGCTCCCGCCGCCCCAAGACCGATCGCAGCACCCCCAGCGATGTTGGCCAGCGCTGCGGCGAACGGCTCGTAGGGCGCCGGCACCGCATTCGCTGCCTCCTGTCCTGCCACAGCACCACCGGCGCCCATCGCAGCCCCGACCGGGCTTGCCCCGGCCGCGAATCCACCGCGCGCCGCTTCCAGGATCGGGATCGCCGTCGCCGGGATCGCCTCGGCCGCAAGACCCGGCACCACCATTGAGGTCGCTCCGGCGGCCGCCTCTCGCGCAAGTGCTTGGCCCGGGGTTGAAGGCACGACATCTTGCGGGTTGGCGCCAATCAGACCCTCGGCACGCTCCGCCAATTGAGTCCCGGCCGCTGGGTTGAAGGGCAGCGGGAAATGCCGATCGAGAAGCGCATTCGCCGCTTCCACCGGAAGGTTCGCCAGGGTGTTCGCGATCTGCACCGGCAGCCCGAGAAGCTGCGCCACCCCCTCAGACGTGCCGGCGCCGATGTTGGCGATCAGGCCGGTAGTTTGCCCGGCCCCGGGCTTCGGCGCGCCGGGCACATAGGCCGGCTCCGCGATCCCGCGCTGCATCGCCGCTATCTTCGCCGCGAGCGGGCCGGACCAATCCTGTCCGAAGGCATGGATCGGCTGGCCTTGGGCTGCGCGCAGCTGATTGATGACCGCAGTCGCGACCGGCCCGACCCCGCCAGGTGGACGCGCGGGGGCACCAGCGGCAGTGTCCGGCCCGACAACCGGCGCGTGGCCCGGCGGGGTGGTATCGGTCGGACCGGGCGCCGGCGCTGGCACGGCGGCAAACTCGGATCCGGGTTGCCCGACCGGTGCGCCAGCAGCGCCCCCTACATCGATCGTCGGCACGATGTTGACCGCAGCGCCGGCCGGGGGCGCCCAGCCGGTCGGGTTCGCGACCGAAGGCGCAACCGCTGGGGGCGCGCCGCCCCCAAGCGCGTCCCCGACGATCGCTTGCATGGCGGCAAAATCGGGCATCAGTCGGCCGGCGCCGCGGCGAACACACCCTGGCCGTCCAGCGTCTTCATCTGGCCCATGATCTGGCGCAGGTAGGTCTTGCCGGCCGGCGTCTTCGCCATGTTCTGCGCCCAGGCGGTCGCATCAGCGGCGGACATGCGCCGCACCATGAATGGAAAGATCGGCGCGGTCTGCGTCCACTGCGCGTTGAACGCGGCCTGTGGCCCGGTCCATTTCGCCGCCGCTGCGGCGCGCGCCACGCGCCAGTCATTCAAGCCCTGGAGCTCCGACAGCACCGTGTCGATGCCGCCCTGGGTCATTGCCGCATTCGGCAGCGCGTTCTGGAAGAACTTGACCTCCTGGAAGGCGGCGCGTGGCGATACCGCCTGCACGGCCCCGGAAACAAGTTGGATCGCGTTCTTGTTGAACGCCTGCCAGTCCGCGACCGATTGGATCGGATGGCCGAGAGGCGCCGTGACCGTGTTGGCAAGGCGAAGGAATTGCTGGCTCGGATTGGTGAGCAGCCCAGGCGTGAACCCGCGCAACTCGGCCTGCATCTGCCCGATGACATAGTTCTGGGTGTTGGCCCCAGTGGCCTCGGTCGCATATTCGTTCTGCGCCTCGGTCCACTGCTTCACCTGAGCGGTCTGCTGGGCCACGCCGCCCGGGGTCAACGTGGAACTGATCGTTGCGCCGCCCCCGGCCGTGGGCCGGATTGCGGCGCCGGCGGGGCCGCTGCCAAAACCGGGGCCGGGATCGACAAAGCCAGGGATCGGCGGCGCGCCGGGCGCAACACCAGCGGCCGACGCCGCGGGACCTGCACCAGCCGCGCCCCCTGCACCTTGCGGCCCGATCTGCACCGGCCGCGTGCCATACTCGCTCGCGAACCGCTGGGCAATTTGGCCGGTGGTCGCCAACTGGCCCACCCAGGGATTGGCCGCGATCACCGGGTTCGGCTGGCCGTTCGGCCCCGGCGGAAAGGCTTGGGCGATTGGCGTGTTGGCCGGCAGCCGCATGACTGCGACGGCACCGTTGCCCCCCAGGAAGTGCGCCATACCGAGCGATCCCGTGGTGACCGGCTGGCCGGCGCCCTGAAGGATGCTGGCATTGATTGCCCCAAGCCGGGCCGTGTCGGCCGCCGCGCCCGCCGCAGTCCCGGCTTGCCCGGCGCTCACACCCAAGGTGGCTCGGGTTGCCGCATTGATCTGTGCCGGACCAACCGCGGAGCTTCCAGGCGGTCCGCCGCCCCCAGGAACGCCGCCCTCTACGCCCGGCACCATGGCCGCATATTGCCCGAGTGTCGCCGGTTGGGCCGGAGCGAGCAGGGAACCGGTGGTTGGGACAGGAGCGCCGATACCGCGCGCGGCTGCGACTCCGGGCGACAGCGATGTGGCAGAGGTTGGACTGGTGGTGATGTTCGCGTTCGCGTTGGTCCCGATCGCCTGCGCCGCCGAGATTTCTCCGGCTGCCTGTGGTTTCGCCGCGAGCACGGCATATCCGTTCCCGTTCGGGTTCGGCTGCAAGCCCTGTCCCGCCAGGCTCGCCCCGGTACTTTGGATCGTATCGGGCGAGGCGAGCGCGCGCGCGATCTGATCGCGAAGCTCGAAATGCCCGTACGATTTCTGGAACTGCTGCGGCGAGATCAGGCCATCGCGGAGGTTCTGGATGGTGATCGCATTGAAGGCGTCCGGCGTCGTGGCGGTTTCAAGCCGCGAGAGAAGCATCTGGTTCCGGACCGGCACCAAGGCGGACACCGGCTGCCCGTTCAGGATCGCCCAGGCTACCATGTTGCGCGGCAGGCTCACACCGAACTCAGTCGTGCCACCATAGGAAAGGCCCGAACCAGCACCGCCCGGTGCAGTGCCGGACGCACCCGGACCACCGGCCGCCGCGCCGAGCGCATTCGTCGCCACCGGCGCGCCAGTACCGGTTGCGCCAGCCGTGCCGCCGGCGATCGTCCCTCCGCCTTGCGCGGGAGGCGGCGGCGCGGCGCCCTGGCCGGTCAGGCTGTTGAACAGCCCGAGGCGCGCACCGATGAGCTGATTCTGGATCAACTGCTGCTGGGTCTGCGCCTGAGTGAGCGGCACCTGGGCCAGTGTCTTGAGCGCATTTGCCTGCGTGCCCGCGATATTGGCGCCAGCCTGCCACGCCGCCAGCGGGTTCGGCTGGACGATCTGCTGTTCGGCCGGATAGAGGGTCATGCCCATCAGTAGCTACCCCCGCCTCCGCCGCCGCCGGCCATCGGGCTGACGCCGCCCGCCGATCCGCCGCCACCGTAGGAGGTGTTGCTACCGCTCAACCAACTCTGGAACTGCGGATTGCTCAAAAGACCCGAATTGCCGGCTTGTCCATTGCCGAAAATGCCAGAGATGTTGTTCGCCGCAGTATTGAACGCGGTCGCCTGCCCTGTCGCCCCAGCCGCCGCCGCGTTGCCGCCGAAGGCGTTGGCGTTGCCGATCGTGCCGGCTGCCTGATTGCCCTGCCCCCCGATCGTCGCCGCCGCCGACTGCCCGGACCCGGCCAGCGCGCCGAGCGCATTCAGATAGTTGCCGAGGTTCCCCGATGCGTAATTCTGGCCCCAGGATTGGATCGCGTTCAACTGGCCGCCCGATAGCGCCAGGCCGCGCGCAGCGCCCGAAGCGTCCATCGCCTGCGTGCCGATTTGCAATGGGAACTGGTAATAGGGCGTCTGTGTGAACTGCTGATACGCCGCAAGCGCATTGCCGGCGGTTCCGTTCGATCCGGGTAAGCCGAGCAGCCCAGCCTGAGCATTGAGCGCCTGCGTGCCGGTGGTCACATATGGCGTAAGCTGCTGTTCCAGATTGCCATAGACCTGCTGCTGGAAGCCGAGCGTGTTGGCCGCGGACGCCTCTTGCGCGCTCGCGCCTTTCCCGGCCGCGCTGCTCGACATGGCAGCGCCGCCGATTGATCCCGCCGCAGCGATCGCGGCCCCAGCGACCGCCCAAGGCATTAGGAACCTCCCGGCGCGATGCGCGCCGCCCAAGGCGTTCCATCGAACGCATGGGTTCGAATGCAGACGATCAGCGTCAATTTGGCCTCCGCCGTGTTGTTCTCCACCCAATGCGGGTTGAGGCTATCGAACATCCACACCTCGCCAGGCCGCGGCTCGACCCGCTCCGCGCCCTTCTCATCCTCGCCCCAGAAATCCGCGCCGGTCGCGTTCGTGAGCGTGACGAAGAACTGCCGCGCGTAGCGGGTATGCCAGCCGTCATCGGTGTGCCGCGCGATCTTGTGCCCGGGGCCGCTGCGCGTGATGAGCACGCCGCACAGCATTTCCCCGCGTACCACCGCCATCAACTCGAAGATGATCGGTTGTAGCGCCGGCAACGCGGCGAAGGCCGGATACCAGATCGGAATGTGCTCGTCGTTGAAGCCAGTCCAGTCGCCCGATGCCTCGAAGGGCGCCGCGTCGCGATAGCGCACCCAGATATCAGACATGCCGGAATGCGGGCTGCCCTCCACGTCACGGCGTCGCGTGTGCTGATCCCACAGGTCCGGACGGGATTCGAGTTGGGCGACCAGCGCGCCGACCGGCACATCGGCCACCTTGCAGAACAGGCGCCGCGGCTGGGGGCCGAGATAGGGTACGATCATGGACTCGCTCCTTCCCGTGGACGCCCGAACATTTCCGTCCGCACGCACACGATCAAAGTGATGCGATCGCCCTGACTCTTGTTTTCCACCCAATGCGGCAGCCGATTGTCGAACAGCCACACCTCGCCCGGCTTTGGCGCCAGGCATTCGATGCCGAGGCCATCTTCCGCCCCGAAGATCGCGCCCGGCTCGCTTTCGATCGAGACATAGAGCTTGTCGGTGTATTGGACGTGCCAGCTATCGTCCGCGTGGCGCTCGATCCCTTCACCGGACGGGATGCGGGTAATGAGCACACCGCACAGCATCTCGGCCTCGACGGCCGCCATCAGGGAGAAGATGATCGGCCGCAGCGCCGGAAGCCGATGCCATGCCGGATACCAGACCGGCACATGGCGGTCATTGAAGCCAGTCCAATCGCCAGCGGCGCGGAAGAAGCGGTCATCCTGGTAGCGGACCCAGATATCGGACATGCGCGCGTGCGGCGTCCCCGGCGCAGTCTTGCGGCGCGTGTGCCGGTCCCAGAGGTCGGGCTGGGCCGCAAGCTGGCGCCGCAGGTTGTCCACCGGCACGTCGCCCAGCCGGCGGAACTGCCGGAGGGCTTGGGCGCCGGGCCATGGCCGGAACACGCCAGAGGCGCGCGGCGCCGCGGCAACTGGCCCCAGGTCATTCGCGGCGCTCACCACCGCGCTCCCGAGCTCGGCGGAAGCTGCCCGCGTTCGGCAAGAAGCCGCTGGAACCCCGGCAGGTTCGCCATGCCTTCCGCGAACCGCTCGCGCCATGGCGCCTCGATCTTGCGGGCACCATAGGCCTCGATCCAGCCGATCGGCGGATCGATGCCGAGGCAATGGACGAATACGGCCCGCGCGATATCGGGATCGGCCAAGCCAGCGAAGGTGACCGCCAGGACGGGGAAACCGCGCACCCGCGGCGTCGCAGCCTCGATCGCCTCGGTTTCCAATTCCTCCAGCCCATCCGGGTCATCGAGTGGAATGCCGGCCCGCCGGCAGCTCAAGCGCACCTCCCGGATCGGCCGACGCACCACGACAATCCGGGTATCAGGCCGGAAGGCCAGGATATCGCGCCAGAACCAGGTCAGGGTGGCATCCGAGGCGCCATGGTCTCCCCGTTCCAGGAATGCCCACAGGTCGCTGATCCCCTGCCATCGCACGGTCGGTTCGTGCTCGCACATCGTCCCGGGGGGGGAGAGGAACTGGGCCAGCCAGGCGGTGCGCGACCGCGGCGTGCCCATGACCACGAAAGGAGGGCGCGCGCTCATGTGGACTGGATCCCGGCCGCTGCAATCGTGAGCGCAGACGCCTCACTGGCGAAGGCATAGAGGGCATCGCCCGGCGCCAGCACCTTGCCGATTTCGTTGGGACTGTTCCAGGTCTGGCCGGGTAATACGCTCTGCGCGGAGGTGGTCTCGTTGGACGCACCAGCCGCCTGTCCGGCCGGAGCGAGGTAGATCGTCACCTGCACACTGGCGCCAGTCGTATTGATGACCGAAAGCGAGTCGATCCGCGTCGTGACGCCGGCCGGGGACGTATAGAAGAGCGTCGCCGAGATCGGCAACTGCTGGGCCGGCACAAGAACGGCGAGAGCGATCGACATGGAACCTGGACTCCTGGCGCGCAAGCACGCGATCGGCCGCGGTTCCTATCCGCTGGGATGCCTTGTCGCACGGAATGGGACGCGCTTGCAACCGGCTCGGGCACCGGTCAGCCGACGGACATGACGATCACGAAGGGAGCCGAGACAATCGGGGCCGATCCGGCCGAGTGAATGCGCCGCGCCGTCGGGCGATGCGCCTGACCCTGGTGGAAGGCGGCGATCTGCCGCGAGAGGCGCCCGGGATCAAAGATCGGAATGAGGGGGGGAGGAGTCGGCGCAGGCCCGAGCGCGACCTTGGCGCTCCCGCGCGGCGTCGGGGCCTTGACGAAGTGCTGGTGGAAATTGCGCGCTTGGCGCCCGGGATCAAGGGACGGGATCGGCACGACCGGTGTTGGCGCTGGCCCGAGAGCAACCCGCGCCGTGCGATACATCGTGGGAGGCGGGACAAAACGCCAGTAGTTCCGGGACTGTCTGCCAGGGTCGAAGATGTTAGGAACTGCCGGCGGCGTCGGGGCCGATACCAGCAGCACCATTTCAACGAAGCTGGCTGAAACTTGGAGTGTTGCTGAGATTGACGGCTTGCCAACAACCTCGACAAAGCTCCGTGCAGCAGCGGGATCGCTCGCGCTCATGTCAGGAGCTTGTAGCCGTTCCGCGAGCTACCGGCCGCCGCCACGGTCCAGGCGGCCGACGTAGCAGGATCGGTTTCGAAGACATCGGTGTAGAGCAAACCCGCAGTCCCCGGCGTGCGAGTTGCTCCTTGCGCCGCTGACGTGGACGAGAGCAAGCGATTTGCCATCGTCTCGCCATTTACTAGCGGGTTCAAGAGCAGACTCTTGACGGCAACGCCCGCTATCGAGGTCAGGGACGAGGCGCTGCCATGGGTGAAGGTGTCTTGGTTGCCTACGGTGGTGGTCTGGTTGAAATCGGTTGCAGGCACGGGCGGATATTTCGCCGCGTTCTGATAATTGTTCGCCAAGCCGTTCGGTGTGAACTGCACAGCATCGTTCGCCGTCGGGTTGAGCGGCAAAACCTGCGTCACACCGAGTGGAGCGTTCCACGGCGCTCCACCCGTTGTGTCACATACATAGATGTCGGCATAGTTGTTATAGGATGCGTTTCCGTTTTGAGGCCCTTTGAAGCCGATCGCATTTGCCCCAGTGTTTGCCGTTCCTTGCGTCGTCACCCCGGACAGGCTCAGGACCAAGCCACCATTGATATAGCACTTCACGCTGCCGCCGCCCGAAGCGGCGATGACGATCTCGACTTCAAGATAGGTCCAAGTCGATCCGCTGAAAACTGCCCCCGTTGAACCGAGCACCGTCCCCCCGCTCATGTTCGCGTCAGCAGCAAAATTGGAGCCGCCGGAGGTTACGATAATTTGTCCTGCGGACTCCTTGAGCGTGATGTAGGTCTGACTGGCATTGGCCGAATCAGCGAAAACCAAGGCTCCATAATCGGCCGAAGACGAAGGTGTCTTGAACGCTACACCGACAATCAACGACGTTGCATTAGCCGACGGCAATGTTTTGCCTATCGAGTGCGAGCTCTGGACCTGCACGGCGCTATCGCTGAACGGCCCACCGCTCACGATCGCCTCATTGCTGTAGCTCCCGGCATTGAGCGCCCAACCGGCATAGGTGGTGAAATCCTGGAAGGCGCTTGAGAAGCCGAAGCCCTCGCAATCAATCAGAGCCACAGACGCCCCCCTCAGCTTGCTAATTTATAGCCGAAGGTCGCCGCGCTCGCCGCTGCCACGGCCCACGGGCTGCCTGTATTGGGGTCCGTCTCGAAGATGCCATCCAGTAGAAACGGACCGGAGATAACGCGGCTTGTAGTACTCAATCCCGTTACGCCCGAAGATTTGGCAACTTGAGAAACATTCGCCCCAGCCAAGGGCACCGTTTGTTTGCATAGCGATTTGACGTTGAGTGCCACGACATAGGCATATCCGGCAGGAACACCGGATTGCGTAAATGTATCTTGGTCTCCAACCGTTGCCGTTTGGTGATAGTCGGTGCCAGGAACGGGCGGATATTCGGCAGCGTTCAGATAGTTACTAGCCTGCCCAACTGGCGTAAATTGCACAGCGTCGTTAGCCGTCGGCCGCAATGTCGCAACCCGCACTTCGCCAAGAAAACCGTTCCACGGCCAAGACCCTGTGGTATCGGTAATATAACAATGGGTAACGCCTAGTTGATATTGTGCAAACCACGCAATAGTGCCAACAGTGCCGCTAGAGACGTTTTGCGTATTTTGTCCAGTCAAATTGAGAACAACTGTGCCGTTGATCTTGACCTCAACGGAACCTGCCGTGGGCGAGATTACGATACCACAGTCAACGTAGAACCATCCTGTGCTCGGGACAACGCCCGTAGCAGATGTGCCAAGAACGGTTCCGCTCGTGCTTCCCCTATAGGCCGTCACAGTATTAGTGCCGCTGGTATTCATAGCCAACGTCACTTGAGCTGTAGACGAATTGGCATCAAGGAACTGGATTTGAAAAGTGTTACGATTAGACGCGTCTATATCGGCCATTCTTTGCCCCGAGAAGAAGGCCGAATATGAGGCAGGGAGAGAACGTCCTATTGTTTGGCTCACTGCGTTACTAGCTATGTCTAAGTAGTTATCCCCGCTGGGGCCTCCTGTCTTTATTGACGACGCGCTTGCACCCCCAATGGTAAAGACGCCATAAGTAAAAAAGTCACTAAGTGACGTTGATAAACCAAACCCTTCCGTCTGGACCAAGGCCACGGGCAGCGCCTTCTCTATAACACGGGCCTTAGAACAGTTCCTCGAACGTGATCGTGCCCGAGAACGTCTCGCTTGATCCTGGCGCCGTGTTCAGCGACACTACGAAGGCCCCGTTCGGCTCCACGATCGGCCGGTCGTCCGGCGGCGGCAAATACTGATAGCCGTTGAGCACGTTCACCACATCGCCGCGGATGACGTTCGTCGTCGTCGCTGTGGCTTGCGTCGTGTCGTTCGTCCTGCCCGTCACCGTCGCCGCGGCGTCGCCTGGGTTGATCGGCACAATGGTCCCGGCCGCCCCGCCGCTTCCGCTTGTCACCGTGGCGTTAAGCCGCTTGAGCGTGATGCCGAGGTTGCCGATCGTGGTTGCTGTCACCTGGCCCAGCACGACCTCATGCACCCGGATCGCTTTGACGCCGCAGTAGATCGCCAGGAGGTCCTGGACGGCGGCGACCCCAACTGCGGCGAACTCCATCGTATAGACGCGCTGACCCATGGGGGCCTCCTATGATCGGGTGGCGGCGAACGTGATCGCCACGTCCGCCAGGGTAGCATCTTGCGGCGTCGGCCACAGCATTTCGAGAATGTCCCCTGCTGCAAGGGTGACGGCGGCGGCGAAGGTGAACGTGCCGACCGTCGCCGACGCGGCCCAGTTGACCGATCCTACCGCAGTCGGGGTTCCTGAGACCACATGGTTCAGCGTCACCGTGACCGAACCCGTCGCCGCCACGCGAGCAACGGCGACCGAACCCGTCAGGTTGATCGGCAGGACAAGCGACCGGGCCGCAGCGATTCGCACCCGGACGCTGGCGGGGGGCAGGCCAGGAATGAAGGTGACCAGCTCCACCGGCAGGCCGGACGATGATGCCGAGACCCAGGCCGAGCCGTTCCAGATCGAGAGCGCCCCGGTATCGGTGGCGAAGTAGAGGCCCAGCGCCGTCGCCGCAATCGGCAGGCTCGCCGGCCGCGCCGCGGCCAGTCCCTCGCCCAGGTAGTCGATGATGACGGTGCTGTTCGCCATCGCTCAGATCGGCACCCCCACGGTCTGCCCCTCCGGATCCGACATGATCGCCGGTCCGGGCAGGTCCCCGTTCACCAGCGGCAACAGCCCCTCTGCCGAGCCTGGCCCGACGATCGCCCAGCCGGTAGTGGTCGCGGTGCCCGAGTCCTTGACGTATAGCGCGCCGGACGGGCTGCCGTCCCGCCGCAGATAGAGATCGCCCACGAAGCCAAGCACGACCCCTTCCGGCGCCCCGGAGCCGTCCATGACCCGCGCGCCGGAATGCAGCGCCAGCACATCGGTCGGGGCCGGCGGCGGCTCGCTCAGCAGCGCCGCCTCAAAGGCCGGCATGGTCGGGATGACGGGCGCGCCGAGCGGGAAATCCGCGATCCCGACCAGCGTGGTCACATTCTCGATCACCTGCCGCTGGCCCTGCGTCAGCCGTTGGAGATAGGTGACGCCCCAGATGGTCAGCCGGCCGGTCTTCGGATCGACGAAGGGAAGCTCGGTGCTCGGGATGGTCTGCTGGATGAAGCCGGTGCCGCTCATTTCTGGCCCTGTTCGACATCGAGGTAGTTGCCGATCAGATTGCGCCGAACCGGGTCCGTCACTTCAAGGCGAAGGATACGTTGCCTCGCCTGCCCCATCTTCAGCCAGCGTAGCCGCTTCCGATATTCGCCGATCTTGCCCATGGAGCGCCACTTTTTCAGCAGCGACCATGTGCGCCCCCCGTCATCCGACCAGTCCAATCGGATCTGCGGATCGGCTCCCGGCGGCTGGTTGTCCCCGGCGTAGAGCTGTTCCTGGTAGGGCGCGCCGATCGGATTGGTCGCCGGCGCCGTGAGGCTCCCGGCTTGGATCGTGAAGGGACCGCCCGACCCTGCATTGGCTGCAAAGGCCGAGACCGGCTGTGCCAGCACGCGGGTCAGGAACACGGGCGGCTTGGCCCCGAGGATCGACGAACCGTCGCCGTTGGAGAAGACCGCCTCACCCGACGAGGTGACGAACAAACGCCGGTTCGCTGTGACCGTCAGGTCAAACAGCGATGCGGTGTTGGCGAAGAACAGATTGGCGATCTCCGCGATGCCATCCACCAGCGGCGGATAGGCGGCGCACGCAACCGGCACCATACCGCCGCTTATCGACAATCCCCCGCTTGTTCCATTATTCACCGGGGCATTCGTCGGTACTCCTGCCCACTGCAAGAGCATTTGTGCGTCGGTGCCGGTCGGGGTCTGACCATGCGATCCGAGATTGACCGGATAGCCCGTGTTCGGGTTGATGAATTTCGCAAGATTGGCCGGAATTGTGAGATCGAAAAAGCTTGCCGGCGCGGTCACGTACCAGTCGCCCGTACAGAATGCCTGCCCACTGACAGGAACCATCGCCAAATAGGCATTCCCGCTGGATGCAAAAATGCCCGCCGCAACATAAGTCTCGGATACAAGCGACGCAGCAACTCCGTTGATATAGCACTGAAACGGCGTCGAGGCGGTCCGGGTGGTATCAATGGACACCACGACATGCATCACCGCTCCGGTCAGTGCAGCGGCAGGAATGGACCACGTAATATTGCTGAACGCGGAATAGGACGATGCTTGCCAAGCGAATACGATTGTGCTGTTGCCATTGCCGACGGCCCATGACCACGGCCATTCGCCGGTCACCAGCACCCAAGCAACTTGAGCATTCGATAGAGCCGCCGGGTTTTCGATCCAGACGCTTCCGAGAAAATAATTGTTGCTTGTGGGCCAGAGCGTCAGCACATAGTCGAAGCCGGGCGGGTGCCCATAATTGACTGGCGTGAACTGATACTCTGGGTTCGAAAGCGTGCCGCCCCCTGGCGTCACATGCCATGGTTGCGTATTCAGCGGCGCGATCGCGTTGCCGGAATTCCAGGTGACCGAGGCCGGCGTGAGCGCGGTATCCGCCCCGCCATTGTTGATCCAGCACTGTATGACCTGCGTGGTGATATCCGCCGAGATCATGAACAGCGTCCAGGCCGTCCAGGTCGTGAGATCGAAGGTCGCCAGCATGATCTGCGCGCCCGTCGAATCAAATGCGCGCACCGTGATCTGCGGCGTGCTGGTCTGATCGTTGAAGATGCCGATCTGCAAACCTGGCGTCGCCGGCGTCGCATCGCTTGTCTGATTCGAGAACCAGAAACCTTCCGGCAGCCCGACATCGGGCAGATAGACCCAGGCCGAGAACAGGAATGCCGAGAACGATGAAACCAGACCAATGAGGCCCGCGGCGGTTTGCAGGAAGGTGGGCGGCAGCGTGATGTTCGCGCCCGCAATGTCGTACGCGATCGTGGTGTATGCCGGTGCGTAGGGCACCCCGACACCGCTCTCCACATCGAGCTCGAACCGCCGCATGAACATCCGCTGGCGGTCCGCCTGGATCGGAGGCGCTGCGACCAACCCGCGCATCGTCGCGCCGAATTCCAGGAACTCGTTGAAGTTCAGTTGCCCGATCTGGCCCGACAAGCTGTCGAAGACGAGATTGCGATTGTAGGCATACCCGACCCAGTTGGCCCGGTAGCGCAGGATGGTCGTGCTTTCGTCGCCACCCGCCCAGGATTCACGCTCATGCCAGAGCCCCGAAGCGATATCGTACACCCAGGTCGCGGGCGCGGACGGGAAGGTGATCGTCACCCATTTGTGGCCCTCCACCGTGTAGCTGTAGCACCACGCGCCTTTCATTGTGCTGTAGGACTGCCAGGCATGTTCGACCGCATGGGTGGAGACGCGCAGCGGCAGCGTGAATTCGAGGCGATAGAAAATGCCATCGTCGCCGAGGAAGAAGGTCGTGTTGTCTTCCAGGCACACCGCGAGCGGCGTCATGATCCCGCGCTGAATGAACGCGCCGTAATAGGGCTGAAACGGGAAGGACGGTGGCGCATTGCCGGCGTCGAACCAGATTTCGGTGCGTTCCTCGCCGAACAGCAACAGCATTTCGTGCGTGTTCACGATGGAGATCAGGTTATCGGCCGTGGACTCCTTCGACGCGAACATGGCTCCGTTGAACGGGATCACCGCCTCGGATGGCGAGATGAAGAATTCCTTGGTCCCACTCCGGTTGAACACGAAATACGTATCGAAGTACACCACCACATCGGCCGGATAGAAATTCGGATCGGTGATTTGCTGAACCCCGGTGGCTTCGCTCCACCACCAACCGGTGGCGCCGTCCACCCATACGATCTGTGTGCCATTCGTGTCGATCGACACAAGGCCGGTGACCAGCGTCGTGCCGAGCTCGGTTGCGGTTCCGTCCGAGGCAATCGAGTAGAACGCCTGGCCGGAGACGACGTAAAGCACGTCGTTCATCATCACCCAACCCTGGATCGGCCCGACGCCAGCGGTGGTGAACGGAGCAATGCCAGGGCAACCATAGACCGGAACAGGGCTTTTGGCCTCGGGCGGTGACTTCTCTGTGTAGAAATTCACGCAACGCTGCGCATCGAGAGGACCGGAGTGCGCCTGGTAGCTCTGCGATGCGAACGGGAGCTGCACCCGTCAGTTCCTCTGCGCCGGATAGTAGCCGACGCCGAAGCGCACCGATTCCGGCTCGCGATCCCACATCTGCGCCATCGCCAGCTTCTCGGCCGCCATGAGGTTGATCTGTTCCAGCCGTTGCGGCGGGCAGTCGTATTCAAGCGAAAGCTCGCGCGCGAGATTGAAGCGCAGCGCGGCGAACCATTCAGCCGGGAAGCCGGTCGCCTGCGCTCCATTGTTCACGTCCTGGAGCGGGAACTGCGCCGTGAACCGAAGCGCGGTCTGCGCGTTCGACGGCGCGGGCCAGACATACATTTGGGCGATCGGGTTCTGCGGATCGAAGAAGAACTGGGTCACGGTGCCCGGTGTCGTCTTATCGGGCACCGAGGCGTAGTAGAGCCGCGACATCGGCATCATCGGCACTTCGATCTCCTCCGCCGTCGCATTGGAGATGAACAGCAAGCGCGCCGCCGGCACCCGGAGGGGCCGCGGCGCGGTCGCCGCATAGAAGGCCGCGAAGTTGCCGGAGGTCGCCTGGGAGGGCAGCGCGGAGGCGAGGGGCACCACGTTCCCGGATGGCGCGCCGCTGGCGGTGGTCCAGAAAGTGCTCCCGGTGTCCAGCCAGATCCCGACCTGGTTGCCGGAAGCGAGACCGGTGGTGGTAGTCAGCGTCACCGAGGTCGCGCCCGAAAGCGCGGTCGCAGACAGGCCGGTGATCGTCGAGCCCAGCGTGGTCGCCACATGGTCCGGCGACGTGACGGCCAACTGATAGCTGATCTGATTCGGCTGGAGGAACAGGGTGCAATCCTCCTCGGCCCAGAGGTGAATGCCGCTGCCCTGCCACTGCTTGATGAGGCCGTTCAGCGCGTCGATCGCGTCCTGGTATTCATCGTCCGGCGGCGCTTCACCAGACTCGATCGCCGACAGCAGTCGCAGCGCCCCGTAGATGAGCTTCTGCGCGGTCGGGTTCCAGACATAGGTGCCGCTGGCCGAGCCGGACATGCGCGCCTCTCAGGGGTTGTTCTGGCCCTTCGGCCAGTTCAGGGGAGGCACCGGTGCCGTGAGGTCCAGCACCAGGTTCTCCGGCGGATCGCCGACAAGCTGGCCGACGGGCGACGGGAGCGGCGTCGAGAGGCCGAGGGTCGCGCCAGTGATCGACGCGATGGTGGTGGTGAAATTCTCGCCGTTGTCCAGCATGATCTGGATCGTGTCGCCCACGCTCATGCCATAGGTCCCGCGGAAATCCCCCGGGCCGCTGTAGTTGCTCTGGTTCGGCACGACGTCGATCGAGGTTGCCCCAGTGGCGGCCGGAGCGCCCACATTGGCGCTGACCATGCGGAACTGATCCACCTGCCGCGAGCGCGGGATTGGCACCGTCTGATCGTCCGCGATGCCCTGCACGAAATCCTGCGGGTGCTCCACCTCGTAATGCCGCCCGAGCTCGACATAGAGATTGCCGGTCTGGCCGCTCGGGATCAGCCGGCACTTCGATGCCCGGCGCTTGAAGCCGGTCATGTCGTCCAGGATGTAGTGGTCGCCGGGGTTCCAGTACCAAGCCTCGGTCACTTTACCGCTCCATCAAACCGCGCGCGTTCGGGTCGAGCGCCGGAAGAGCTTACACCAGCCTGGCGGGGAAATCTCCCCGACGACGCGGGTGCAGGTGCCTGATCGACCTTCCCTGGCCCGGAAATGTGCGCAGATGCCGCAATGCTCGTGGCGCGTGCCGGTCGGGGTGTAGGAGACCGCGTTCTTGCTGGCACGCTCAGCCATTCGATCGTTCCTATGTCTGCGGAACGCCCTTGATCATCTCGAAGACGAGGGTGAAGGCCGAATTGGCCGCCGCGCCGATCGTGGTCACCAGGATGGAACCGGTCGCCCCGGCTGGCGCGGGATTGGGCAGCCCCATGATGCGCCGGTACTTGAGCCGATCGAAGCCTGACAAGGTGGCGAAGGGCACCGGCACCGTCGCATCCCACAGCAGGCGCACCGTCATCCCGGTCACATTGTACTGGATCGCGCGAATGCCGAGGTGAACGCCTGGTACCACCTTCTGGAACGTATCCACGGCATAGGCGGTGCTCTGCGCGTCGATGATCTTCGAGTTGGTCAGGCCGGTGCCGTCGGACAGGTCCGTCACCTGGACCCAGAGGTTCCAGTTCCCGTTCGCGAGGACCTGCGTGGTGACGACATCGGCCACGGATTACCCTCAGTGCGACAGGGTGACGATCAGGTAGGACTCGGAAGCTGTCGGCACGATCGGGCTGGCCGTCACGTTGGCGAAGGTGATCCCGACATTGCCGGCCGAGGATACCCGCATTCCGACGATGCCGAGGCCGGCCTGCGCGGTCGGCTTGTTGATCGCCATCACCACATCGGTCGCGAGGACCCCGGTGACCGCGAAAATCTGCTCGGCGGTCGTGTTCGCGCCCACGGAAGCCGGCGATAGCGTGACGGCGCTGACCAGCAGCCCCTTGATGGCGGTACCGGTGCCGATCTCGATCGTGCCGCCTTGCAGCAACCCCGTGACCGATCCTGAGGCCGCGATGACCTCGCCCGCCGTGCTGATCGTGCCACCGGTGAGCAAGCCGGTGATCGAGCCGCTCGCTCCGATGACCGCCCCAGAGGAAGTGACGGTGCCGGCGGTCAGCAGGTCCGTGATGGCGCCGCTCAGGCCCGTGACCGCCCCGGTGGCCGTGAGCGTTGCCCCTTCGACAAGTCCGGTCGCAATGACCGCGGCCGGCTGCAAGGTGCCGCTGATCTCCTGGGTGGAGACGGTGAGGATGTCGATCGTGGCGCCGCCGATGACCTGCAACGCCGGCGACGGACTTTCCGCCCCGGCGAAGCCGCTGCCCCCGACCTGGATGCCATTCGGGAAATTCGAGAGGGTCATCGCGTTCGCCTTCTATCTGCCGAGGAAGGCCGCAGGCGCCGCCCTGGCGCGCTGCGGGTCAGATCCGAGCCGGCGAGGCTACTTGCGCTTGCCGGCGAACTCGCCGCGCTTGCGCTTCTCCTCGTGCGCCGCGCGCTCGCCGCCCTTGTGCTCGGCCTTCTTGCCCGGCCCCTTGCCGTCGTGGTGGTGGTGGTGGTGGTGATGCACATGCACCTCCGCCATCTTGTGCTCCGCGCCGTGCCCGGAGGCTTTCCGTTCGGCCATGTCTCAGTCTCCCATCCCAAGGGGATCGCCCGGTTGGCACCATGCCGCCAGACGCCGGATTGCGCCCTACCCGAGGGCGCTGTCGTCACACGCCAGGCGAACCATAGAGGCCGCGCCAGTCGCCCCACCCCGCCGAATACCGCTCATAGCACGCGGCCTTCGCATTCTTCGTGTCGAAATCGTTGTCCTGGTCGAAGGTGATCTCGTCGCGCTCGAAATAGATGAGCGAGCTCGGCACGTTGGTCCGCATGAACCAGGCGGTCGCCGACGTGAAGTAGTGGTTGACCTTGATGCCCTTCGGGAAGACCCCCGTCGCGCGGATCACATTGATCGCGTTGTTGGCGGTGTCATTCTGAAGGACCGAGTTATACACGCGATTCGCCTCGAACCAGCCGGCGGGGGCGACATGCAGCGACTCGGGCATCGCGCTGATCCGCAGGCCGCGGTTGTTGAGGCACTGCATGATCTGGATGGTCAGATCCTCGATCGCGACTTCGGAGATATCGGCCGGCGTGGTCAGCACATTGCTCTGCGCTCCGGCAAGGTTCGGATGCGACGAGTTGATGAGCGAGACGCCATCACCGCCGGGCGCACCGGACGAGAATGCCAGGTTGTACACGCCGGCCAGCACATTCTCCTTGGTCTGACGCATCGAGAACGCAAGCTGCGAGGCGCGCCGCTTGGAGACCTGCTCATAGAGGTTGTCGCGCAGTTCCTCGAAGGTCACGATGTAACCGAGCGAGTAGGCGACGTGCGTGAAGCGGTTGATCGCGCCCTGCGCCTCGATGTCGTAGTAGGTCTGCTGGCCTTGCGGCTTCACCGGGGCGAGACCGAAGCCGGTGATTTCCACCACCTCTTCGTACGCCTTGTCCGACGTATCTTTCTCGAACAGATCGAGGTATTCGATCCGGTGTTCCTCGTAGGAACGCCCCCACCACGCCTTGATACCGGGCCAAAGGGCCTTGGGGTGGGTGCCAGTGGTGATGACGGCCATTGCGAAGCTCCTTGCGCGAGCGCCCGATCGGCGCGCGATGCCGGCGGGGTGGGATCAGTTGGACGCCAGACCGTACCAAGTGTTCAGATTGTTCCGGACCAGCCACTTCGCGTTGACGCCGATCGCGTTATCCGTCTCCTGAAGCAGCCGCATGATCCGAAGCTGGCTCGTGCTGTTGGCTCCCAGCGAGGACGATTGGAGCTGCCAGCCCGACATGCCGGTGACCGTGGACCCAGTGCCCGCGACCAGCAGCGCGCCGCCGCCGGGCGCTCCGGTGGCCAGTGCGCCGCCGACCGAATCCTCCTGGATCGCATGAACCAGATTGGGATCATCGGCCACGTACACATAGGCCGCAGTGCTGACCGGGATATAGACCGGGGTGGTCCATTGGACGGTGATGACCGCCTGGCCCGCGTTGTTGGCGACGCCAACCACCGGGCCGAGGAAATAGTCGCTCGCGCCGGCAGTGGCGATCTGGACCGCCGGGATGCCGTTCGCGTCGGACGAATTGCCGATCAGCGCGACGGGATCGCCCAGGAATAGCGCGGTCGCGTTCCCAGCAGGCACGTAATAGACGCTGACCGCGCCATTGTACGGGCCACCCCACGCATAGGCGTAGGGGCGCAGGCCATAGGGCGTGTTCGGGTTCGCCACGGGCGCACTCCTGGCACAAAAGGGTCAAGGCCGGCGGGCGGGATGCCACACCGGCACAACGATGCCTCAAGTCTCCTGGGGTGGCGCTTCCTGGCGCCGGGCCTTCGGCTTCAGCTTACCGGCGCGATCCTACTTGCGACCGGAGCGAGATGCCCGTCTTGCCGACATAGACGGCGCTGCCATCGGCGCCGGTGGTCGGCACTCCCGGACCGCGCCCTTGCTCGATGGCGGCGATCCGCTTCGCGTATTCGGCCTCCTGAGCGGCCTGATCCTCCGCATACCACTCTTCCGGCATCTCCATCAAGTATGCCGTGAGGGGGCCGCCCCCGCGGGCCACTCCGACCACCTTGGACGTGGGCTGGCCCGATTCGTTTTTGACGTGGGTGTAGCCGGCCGCCTCGGCGCGAACGATCCGGCCGGGGTCGTCGTTGAACCAGTGCCGGTGGAAGCCGGGGCGCGGCGGCGCGGCGAGGCGCTGCTCGAAGCTGCCGAATGGCTGGCGCGCGGGGCGCCGGCGCATCGTCTCGGAAGGAGCCAGATCGCCGCCGGCCGCAGCGGCCGCGGCGGCTTCCGCGGAAGAGCGGCGCCGCTCGGCGGCTGCCACCAGCGGGTCCGGGGCTTCGGGTGTGATCGACATCGCCATGGTGCTCTCCTTGCGCGCTCGCCCGGGGTTCAACCCTCGGCGTCCCAATAGTTCTTGGCGAATTCTTCCTTGGTCAAGGGCTTGCCGCGCCCTTCCAATTGCTTTCGCCACCGCTCGTACTGCGTCTTCACCTCGCCGGGAAGGGCGTCGAAGCTGCGCGGATCGCGCGGCCTGGCCGGCGCGGCGCTTGGGGCACCGACCGGCGACGGCGCGTCGCGGCGCGGATTGGCGAAATGCTCCGGATAGACCCGTGCGATCGTCTGACGCACCTTGGCAAGCCGCTCACCGACCGAGTCGCCCGGATTGGCGGTCTCCATCTGCCCGTAGAGCGCGACCGCGAGGTTGGTGGCCTCCGGATCCGTCCGGAACCACGGATTTTGCTCCGCGAAGGCGACGATCTCCGGCGGGATCGTCGGGGGCACCGGCCGGGCCGGCGCTGCGGGAGGGACGGCCGCTGCCGCGGGCGCCACGGCGGCATGGCCGTTGGTCTGCGGAGGCTGGACCTGCCGGAGCGCATCCCGCTCCTGGTCGGCCGCATGGAAAGCGGCGGTGTCGCCCGCCTCCAACGCCGCCGCCCGCCGGGCCTCGATCTCGCGCAACAGCCGTTCCGTGGTGCGCGCCTCGCCGCGACGCATCATCTCGGTCATCTCGGCCAAGGTCCGGGCGGCTTCGGCCCGCTCCCGTTCGGCCGAGGCGCGCGCTTCCTCGGCCTGGCGCTGGAGCGCGGCATAGCGGCTGTCCATCGCCCGGAATTGCTCCTGAAGCACCGGCAGGATGGTTTCGGCCCGCTCCACGAACTCGGCCGCCGGGCGCCACCGCTCGGGCGGGCCGCCGAATTCCTCCCGCGGCAGCCATCCCATCCGGCGGGCGCGGGCCTCGACCTCGCTTGCGCCGTTGTCTCCCGTCTCCGGCAGCGCCGCGCCGCCTTCGGGAGGGTCAAGCACTTCCTGATTCGGCGCCGACATCCTGATCTTCCTTCTTCCTCGCTGGCGCGATGGCGCCGATGCACCGTTGACTCATCAGGCGGTACAAGCGCCCATCGACGCCCTTGAGGAGCTGGCCCCCATACCGCTCGAAATACACACGATCGCCCGGTTCCGGCACGATGCCGGCCCAGCTTCGCGTCCCTTGGTCATTGAACCGGAACGCGGCGGGCCCGACCGCGATGACAGTGCCATGCTCGGCCGCCATGGTCTGGCGCTCGATCGTCTCGGCGGCGATGTGGACGCCGCCGGCCGTCACCCCGACATGGGTATCGGTCAGCACCAGCACCTTGTCGTCCAGCGGGTCGTAACCGGATTCGTTCACACCGCCCCAGACCGCCTCATCGTATTCGAGGTTGCCGAGGCGCAGCACGCGACCTGCCATCATCGCTTGTCGTTCCCTTCCTGCGGCGCGACGCCGTAGAATCGCAGCATCGACGCGAATTCCGTTCCGGCGACCTCGCCGAGCGCCAGCACGCGACCGCGGGCCTCATGCTCGGTTGCAAGCGGGAGCGCACCGTCCAGCCATGCTTTCTGCACGCCGTCCATCAGCTCATCCCGGAAATCCGCCAGGTACCGGAGGAACACCACCGAGACCGGGTGATGCCGCCATGCCCGGAAGTCCTGGTCCGACAGGTCCAGGAGCGCCGCTTGCCGCGCCTCCCGGATTTCCTTCGCTTCCTCCGGCGGTAAGCGCATCAAGTTGAATCTCCAACGCTTTCAGATTGCGGTCGATCCAGCCCAGATCGACATCGTGATCGGCCTTGCGGGCCTGTGCGAGCGCAAGGATCGATTGCGCCAGATCGCGCACCTCCGCGGCCTTATCGCGCGAGCGGCGGATATCGAGATCGCCGCTTTCGCGCAGCGCCCGCAAGTGAAGCTCGGCCTGCTTGGCGATGATCTCGGGATTCGGGAGCGGCTGGGCACGCAGCAGCTTCGAGGCGCCCGGGATGTTGGCGGCTTCCAGCGCGCGGCGCCGGATTTCGAGACCGTCGAAGAAGGGGTCGTTGGCGAATTGCAAGAGGAAGTTCGCGCGGGCCATCTGCTGGATGTCGGTGACCACCTCCGGATCCGAGGCCGGTTCGACGCCCGCCGCCCGCTCATAATCCTGCCGGCTGATCCGGAAATATTGCCGGTCCATCCGATAGCCGGCATCGTTCGGCAGGTAGAGGCGGTTGAGCCGGAACAGCATCTTGTATTCGGCGGCGAGGCTGCGGTGAATGCGCTTAAAGATCGCCGAAAAGACCTTGAGGCCCTGCTGGATGACGGCGAGACCGAGGATGCCCGGGACGTTGGCGCCCGGCATTTCGCCCGAAAGCACATCCTTGATTGACGCAATTTCCTTGCCCGCGTTGACCAGAAACTCAAGAAGCTGAAAGAGAACCTGATTCGGCCCCGTGAAATTCAGCGGCACCAGATTTTCGCGCAGAGTTGCGCCTGGCGTGTTGACCACCTTGTATTCGCCGACGCCGAAAGTGACGTTACCGGTGTTCATCGACATGCCGGAGCCGATGAAGCCGCCGCCGGCGTTCGCCAAGTGCCCGGCGTCGAACATCTGATTGAGGGTGGTATTGATTGAACTGTTCACCGGATAGAGCAGCGCGCCGAAGCCGAGATCGTACACCGCGCTGTCCGGGTTCGGGACGAAGGCGTACTTGACGTAGTACTGCACCGGGTCGATGCGGCGCACCTGGCGCCCGTCGGGGTCGAGGATCACCGTGTCTTCATCGTATCCGGCGACGATCCGCGCGATCTGGGTCGAATCCCGAGCCACGGTCACGATGTATGGCTCGGCATATCCGTCGCCATCGAGGTCCCAACGCCGGTGCTGTTCCAGGAAGGTGATCGGCGCATCGAGGTCCATCGTCATGTCGTGGTTCGGCGAATAGACCTGATCGACGAATACGCCCGCGCGGATATTGGCTTCGATTTCCCAGGGGAAGAGGTCGATTTCCTCGGTGATGCGCGCGGCGCCCTTGAAGGACGGCGCCTTGTAATTCACGCAGAGACGCAGCGGTTCCACCAGCCGGCTCGCGTTCTTCCGCTCGGCCGAATCGTAATAGACCTTGCGGAACATGCTGCCGGTGATCGACACCGTGAGCATGAGACGGTCGGTTTCTTCCTCCCAGTCGTCCATTTCGTGGAGAATCTGGAAGGACATATGATGCCCGATGCGTTCCGCGCGCTTGAGCTTCGCGCCGGGCTGGATCACCCATTGCGGTCCCTGGGGGCCGACAACCGGCTTGCCGTCCGGCCCAAGCATCGGCTGGCCGTCATCATCGCCATCGACGACGCCCTTGACGACCTCCCGGCCGCGGACGATCGCGGGATAGGCGCGAGCCGAGAATTGGATCGCGGCGACCGTCATCAGCGGGTAGAGCACATTGCTCGCCCCGGGCCAGGGATAGGTCTTAGCCTCCGCGACCTGGGTGGCGAGGTTCATCCAAAGGCGGAACTTGGCCTTCCAGTCGGCGCGGCTGTCGTCGTCGATCTTCCAGTCCTGGGCGACCCTCTGGGCGATCTCCCCAAGCAGGCTGTCATCCAGCTCGGGCGCGATATTGATCGAGGCCGCCCAGCGGCGCAGCTGGTCAAGCTGCCCCGCCGGCTGGCGATCGACATCGACGGGCTGCCCGAGCTCGCCGCCGTCGGGCGCTTCGGCATCGGGGGCCAGCAGGCCGGCCAGATCGCTCATCCGAAAGCTGCCTCGGTCTGGTGAAAGGGAACGCGCCCTGGCCGCGGCGCCGGAGCCGCGGCGAAGATGCGGGCTGCCACGGGCAGCACAGGGGCGACCCAATCGCGGGATGGAGCCGGCACTCGGGCCAGATCCCGCCAAGCGGCCGGGATCGCCCGGAGCGTACGTTCCGGAACGCGAGCCGAAGCGCGTGACCGCCAGGGCGCATATCGCTGGATCGCGGCGCCAGCCCGCAGATGGGAGCCGTTGACCGGATCAAGGCGGCTGAAATCGGCCATTTCCTTGCGTTCCAAGGTCTCGATCAGCGCCGCAACACCCTGGGCATTGCCGCGCTGTGCCGCCAGCGCCCGATGCGCGCTCATTGCCCCGAAGGCAATGGTCCCGAGTGCGATTGTGCGCCGTATCGCCGGCGGCAGGGTATCGAAGGCGCGCATTTCGTCCGCCACATAGCCCCGGCTGGCGGAGCCGGACGCGAAGGTTCCGTTTCCAGAGGATATAGCGTGCGTCACGAGTCGAGCCTCGCGACCCACTCGCCGCAGGGATGTGCCGGCACCACCGGCGGGAAGGTCGCGAAGGGTTGCGGCGCAAGCTGGTTGACCCGCGGCGGCGGCTGGGGAACGAGGATCACGGTCACCTGGGGCGGATAGCGCCGGCAGACCGAATCGGTGCCTTCCTTGGCGTGATGGACACATTGGAGACAGGAGCGCGCGCCGAGCACGTCGCGGGCCCGGAGCACTGAGGCGGGAACAATCAAGCCGTCGGCCATGTCAGTATCCTGTCACCTCGGACCGCGAATGGTCCTTCGTCATCCTGGAATTGAACTGCTCGGTCTCCGGATCGTCCTGTTCCGGGCGCCAACGCAGGGTCGGGGCAAAGAGTGCGGTCGCCACGTAGCAAAGCGCGTCCGCGACATGACTGTACCGATTTTTGTCCGGTTTCAAGGTATATCGCTCGCCCGCCACCTGCATCCGGCGGAACTGGTACCCTCCGGACATGGCCCGCCGGAGCATCGCGCACCGCGGGTGCAGCATGAACATCGGCTTGCCCTTGGGCGCCAGGGTCCGGAGCGGCTTCTGGACGCTCTCGATCCGGGTCGCCACGCTCTGTTCGGCGGCCTCGATGGCGATGCCCTTGGCGTGCAGGATCTCGAAGCACGTGCGCTCATCGGTCTGCGCTGCCTGCATTCCGGCCGGGTCGCCGAAATCCAGAAATTCGCATCCCTGGAAGAACTGCCGGCTATGCGCCGTTACCTCATCGGCGAAGCGATCGATCCCCATGCGATCGGTGGTCAATTCATCGGCGATGAACCAGCGTCCATCCGGGAGCATCTGCGTGAAAACGCAAGCCGGCGTGAGCCCGAAGTCCCAACCTCGGTAGATCGGGATGCCAGGGATCGTCTTCACATCCTCGAATGGCGCGCAGTGAAACGAGTCCTCGTACTCAGGGAACACCGGCTTGCCGTCGATGACGAACCCATACTCGCCCCGCACATAGACCTTGATCCAGTCCGGCGATTTGCCGATCGCGAGGCGCTGGTAATAGCCCGGGATCAGGTTCTTCAGGTTCTCGGCCTTCGGCCCGATGCCGCTCGGCTGCTTGAACACGCGGGCGTAGCCGTCGCGTTCCAGGATCGCGCGCAAGGTCGGCACCTGAGTCGCCAGCGCCTCGATCGCCTCCGCGTGATCCTGTTCCTCGAAGAACTTGAACCAGGACGAGTCCACATCTGGCGGGTTGGTGTCCATCAACAGCCCCGACCAGGTGGGGCCGCCGTCGCGGATCGGCGGATACCGGCCCAGCCGGCCTTGCAGCACCTCGATGATTGACCACGGCACCTCCCGGGCCTCATTGACCCAGGCGCCGGTCAGATCGAGGGAAAGAAGGTTGCCGACTTGCTCGGGGCGGTCCAACGCACGGAACAGGAGCTCGATCTCGGCCGCCTTTTCGTCGCCGGGCGCCTTGAGCGAGGTGATGACGTAGCGGTGGTCGCTGACCAGCCAACGGCCATGAGTGTGCGGCGGGAACCATTGATGCACACTGGCGATAGTTGTGTCCTTGAGCATCTGGTAGGTGTTCCGTACCACCGCCCACCGCGTGCGCCGCACTCCATCGGGTCCGGGCGCCTGGCGCACGCCCCGTTGAACGATATCCCAGATGCACCCGGAGGTTTTGCCGCTACCGAACGGTCCTAAAAGACCGCGGATGAAGGCATTGCACTGCATGAATTCGCGGATGGTCGGCACGTCGGAGCGATCGTAATTCAGCCCGACCGGCTGGCCATGGACGGCCGGGATCGGGCTGGGGGCCGCTTCGCTCATCCGCCGCGGTGCGCCATCCCGCGGCCAGAGTGATGGGCGATCGGGCCGTGGTGCGCCCAGTCTTCCATCGTCTTCGCCCGGATCGCGTCGTTGCGGACCTCCCGGTTGCGGGAATGCTCGGCTGCAGCAAGCCGCTTGGCCGGGATGCGCTCCCCTTCCGGAATGCCGAGCTCGCGATGCAGCTTGCCCTTGTGACCCCCGGGCTTGAATTCTGCCTTGGGCGTGCGCGTCTTCTTCGCCATCCTGCGACCCTCCGTTGACCCGAACAAAGCTGCCGGCGCGCTGCCGGTGGTGATCGTCATGCCCCCGATTCCGGCTCCCAGCTATCCGGCGCAACCCCAAGTCGCGCCAGGGCGCGATTCTCGCCGTTGTGGACCGCGCTTTCCTGGCCGAGATAAGCTTGCGCCATCTGGCAGACGACCGGCATCGGAATGGAGTCACAGACCGTCATGATGGTCGAATTGTAGGAGGGACGTCCTGGCGTCGCCTGGTCGAACCAGAAGGCGACCGCCGCGTAGGCATCAGGCTCTCGATCCCCCTCGTGCAGCACATTCTCGACCCAAGAGCGCAGATGTTGCTCAAGCTGGCTTGGCACGGCGGAACTGAGCACCGTGAGATCGGCGCCACCGCCCTTCATCTTCACTCGGCCGATGCGCGTCCGCGCGGCGTCCACGGCGTCACTCGATTCCCGAATTGCTCGGCACCGCCGGCACCGGCCGCAGCCACGGCGTCTTCGGATCCCCAGCGCTCGCCGGCGCCATGGGCACGACCTTGGGGGTGAAGGCGCCGTTGCCGACCGGGAAGGCCGAGCCATCCCCGCCGCCGGTGGTGAACGCGCCGCCCGGGAAGTCCTTTGCCATCAGCGTTTCTCCTTGGCCGGCGCCTTTCCCTTGAGGGGATCGGTCGCGCTGAATTCCTCGTGCTCGATGTATTTGCCGCGGCGCGAGCCGGACCGCCGGATGATGAAGCCATTGCTGATCTTTCGGATCGACACGCTCATGTCGCCGCTTGGCGCGGCGATCGCTGCCGTTCGGCCCGTCGTATGCCCGCGCGTCGCCATCGCCTCAGTCCTTTCCACCAGGGAATGCCACGCCGCCCGGCGGCGCCCAGGCCCCCGCCAGCATATTGCCCGCGAACGGCCCTGCCGTCTTCGGCGCCGCGCTCGGCCGCATCATCAGCGCCCGGTTGCCCATCAGCGCCGCCAGACCTGGTGGCGCCGCAACCGCCGGCCGCGAACGATGCCCCTCCGGGCGCTTCGCCCCGTGCCCATGGCTCTGCGCCGGCGGTCGCCCATACGCGCTCATGGCGCCTGCTCCGCCTCAGTCTGCGCCTGCTGCATCATCTGCTGGCCGACCTGCCCCTGCTGTTCGGCCTCGGCCCGCCCGACAAACCGCTGTTGCGCCTGCTGGTTGAGGTTCTGCCGCAGCCCCCCGGTCGGGAAAGCCGACGCCCCCCCCGGGAATGCCATCTGCGCAGCCGGGCCCGCGGCCAGATCGCCTATCCTTTCCCGCCGCGCGAGGACCGAGAGGACCCGCTTTTGCCCGAAGACCCGGGGGCCTTTTTGCCCCCTCCACCCTTCGCCTTCTTCCGCCCAGCCCGCGATTCGTCCGCTTCCCGCCGCGCCGCAGCCACCGCCTGCCGCTGCGGATGGCCCGACTCGCGCATTTCCCTGATGTTTTTGGAAATCGTCGCCCGGCTCGTGCCCTTCGCCAGTGGCATCACCGCCGCTCCCGGTTCACCGCCGCCACTACCGCCGGCGCGGTCGCCTCATGTCCATCCTCGAACGTCGCAAGCGCGTTGTGCACCGCCGATGCCCGAAACGCCGGGTGCAACTCCCCCTCGCTCTCCTCCGGCTCGAACCGATCGCCAGGTAGGGAGACCCCAACGATCGGCCCGACCGGATCACGGGCGCCCGCGGTGGTGACGGAAACGCGCGCGCCCATGCTCACCCCATCGATCTCTCAGTCCCACCCGCTCATTCGCGGTGATGGGCACCATGGTGATGCCGCCCGTGGTCCGGATGCGCCTGCGCCGGCAGCATTCCCTTCCCGCGCCGCACCGGCTCGCCCACCCCGCGCTCGCTGTCCGCCAGCGCCCCACCCTTCGACGGGCCCATGCTCGGGCCTCCGCCGTTCGCCATCTCCAGCGACTCCACCCCGAAATTCCCGGCCTCGCCGCGAACCCGGCCCGTCATCGCATTCTCATGCTGCTGCCTGATCCCGTGCATCGCTCAGTCCCTTTCCATGCGGGTCCCAAGAACCCTTCGCGCCCGGCCAGGCCACCATGGCCCCCACGGGCAGGCAACCGCGCCCATACCACGGTCAGCACTCACGCGCTACGGTTTCCCGCCAGGAACCAATGGACCCGCTCCGTGATACCGCCGCCGAGCAACCTTCTCCGGCTCATAAGGGTCATGCGGGATCACGCCCAACGCCGCAAAATCCAATCCGCGAGCCGCCGTCCGTGCAGCAGCAAATTTCCGCACAGACCGCTGCCGCTCCAAAATCGTCAGCGATTGCCACCCCCTGCCCGGACCACAAAGCACCGCAAACCGCATATCCAAACACGCGATCGGACCCTCGGTCGCCATGTCTCCCGCCCAAAGCCCGCACACGCAGCACTGATCCGGCAAATCCGGGCTTACCGTGTGGCCCAAATGCGGGTGTTCAAGCAGATGGTTCATCGGATTTCCTCGAGGACGCAGGGATTTCCAAAAACGACGCCGACAAGAGGCAGGGACCACGCAGACTGATGAGGTGGATGGGTGTCGGCCTCAGCAGAAGGCCCGGGGTCCTTTTGTTCCCGGGGGGTCTAGGTCGAACGGCCTAGGCTGGCCGAGGTCTAGGCCGACCGGCCGAGGCCGAATGGTCTAGGCCAGATGGTGCGCCGGTATCGGCGGCCCGGGGCCGCAAGGCCTGCTCGACGACAAGCGCGAGCTGGGCCGAAGCCGAACGGCGCTCGGCTTGGGCGATGTCGCGCACGGCATCCCATAGACGCGACGGCAATCGAACATTGACCATGGCTTCCATGCACGCACGATACACGCGGCCCGCGCACTCATTGCGTGCATTTCGTGCATATCAGGTATGCGGCACTAATGCGTGCATATCGCACGCAGTTATAGGATAACCCCACCCATGCACTGCACCACGGGAGACCAGCCGATGGACAAGACCACCCCGCACTATGGCCGCAGCCGCCGCGCCTTCCGGCGCTACTGGGCCGCCAAAGACCGCTACGAGCGCGCCTTTGCGTTCGAGGCGGTCGCTCGCCAGCACCGGGTGGAGACGCCGGCCATGCGCGACACGACGGACCGTCTCTATCGCCGCATGGTGCTGATCGAGGGGTTGGCGCGCCTCCGTGATCGCGCCGCCACCGAGTTTGCCGCCTGACCGCAACCAAGGGAGAACCAGACCATGACCACCACCCAGCAGATCGAGCAGATCGAGCGCCTTGTCGAAAGCCGGACCGACGATCTGGACCGCGCCTACCTCAACAGCCCCATGACCGAGGCGGAATACAAGGAGGCGCTCGCCCGCTTGGACGCATGGGCCGAAGCCGCTTACGGGCGGATCGCCCGCGCCTGACGGCCACCATAGCCCCGGGCACCAGCTCGGGGCCGTGGCGGCGACAGGCCGATAACCAACGGGAGAACGAGGACCATGACCAAGCAATACCAGCAGGTGACGGACCGAATCGTGGCGATGCTAGAAGCCGGAACGCCACCTTGGCGCCAGGATTGGAGCGCGGGCGGAGGCCGGCCGCTCCGCCACGACGGAACGCCCTACCGTGGCGCCAACACCTTGAACCTCTGGGCTGCGGCCATGGCGCGCGGGTTCGCGTCGCAGCACTGGATGACCTACAAGCGCGCGGCCGAGCTTGGCGGCCAGGTGAAGAAGGGCAGCAAGTCCGAGGCCGCCTTTTTTGTCGGCACCGTGCAGCGCATCGAGGAGCGGAACGGCGAAGAGGTCGATCGGACCATTCCATTTCTCAAGTCTTACTGCGTTTTCAATGCCGACGAGATCGAGGGCCTTCCCGCGCAATACTATTTCCGCCCCGCCTTCCCGACACTGGACCCGAGCGCGCGTGTGCCGGCGGCCGACCTATTCATGGCACAGACGGGCGCGGATATCGTTTACGGGGGCGGCCGTGCCGGATACCGCCGCTCGGAGGATCGAATTTACCTTCCCGAGTTCGGCAGTTTTGATTCTGCCTCGGGATTCTACGGCACCGCCTTTCACGAGTTAGCACACTGGACTGGCGACGCAAAGCGCCTTGACCGCACCAAGGGCAAACTGTTCGGCGATCCCGATTACGCCTTCGAGGAGCTGGTCGCCGAGCTTTCCGCCGCCTACCTGTCCGCCGATCTGGCGATCACGACCGAGCCGGCGCCGAACCATGCCGCCTATATCATGGGCTGGTTGAAGGCTCTCCGCGACGATAACCGAGCGATCTTCCGCGCCGCATCCTACGCCGAGAAGGCCGCAGGTTTCCTGCACGCCTGCCAGGCCGCGCCCGTCGCGTTGGCCGCCTGATCCCACCCCACAACCGCCCGGGCTTCGGCCCGGGCAACCCACCAACGGGAGACGCCCGCCCATGTATGACCTAGCGATCCCCAACGACAAACCCGGCCCATGCGAGAAATGCCGCGGGACCGGCAATTACAGCTGGGGCGGGACAGTGAACGGCAAGCCGGTCCATTCCGGCCCGTGCCACTCCTGCCACGGCACCGGGCGCCAGACGCGCCGGGATATCCTGCGAAATGCAGCATACAACCGGCACAAGATTGCCGCGATGATGGAGGGCTGAGGCATGACCCGCGACCGCAACCGCTACGGCCCCCACATCCCGCCCGCCGCCCCGGCCGGCAGCATCCTAACCGACGCGCTCGCCCTGGTGCTGGCGATCGTCCTGGGGGCGCTCATCGTCGCGCTCGTGTGGGCGCTGTGACCGAATCCCTCCGCCTCGGCCGCCACCCCTCCCGCCCCGAACGCCTCGCCGTCAGCGACGGCGCCGGCCGCCCGCGCGGCTGGTTCGGGATCGGCGAGGATAGCGAGGCCGTCGCGGCCATCATCGCCGCGTCGGCCTATGAGCTTCACCCCGACGACACGATCACCGAAAGGACCCCCCACATGACCTCAATCGACATCCCCCCGCTTCCGCATGGCGCCACGCGCTTGATGGACGAGGCGCCCACTGGCGTTCCCGGCGCCGCCTGGCAGCCGCCCGTCCGCCCCGACACGCGCCCCGCCAGCGCCATCATGCGCGACGTCTGCGTGCTCGGCTACGGCAACGGCATGACCCTGTGGGGCGTGGCCGCACGCAATCGCGACCAGTGGGAGGTCATCAACGAGCTGCGCCAGATCCCCGACCTGTTCCACGCCGGCGACATCCTGTTCGTCACCAGCTCGCGCGGCGCCGTGCAACTGTGGGTCCAATCCGGGGCCCCCCCGACGTTCCGCGCGATGGCGCACGTCACCGCGGACGCGCCGCTATGAAGCGTCGCGGCGCCCGGCCTTCGCCTGCTGATCTGTTCTGGCGCGCGATGGGCGAGATGCAGGCCGCCACGCGCGGAATGGCCGCAGCACGGCGCGCGGACCATCGTCGGGTCTGGCGCCGACGGTTCGAGAAAGCGAAGGCCGACGCGATCGGCGCGGCATCGACGCCCGACGCAGATGATTGGATCTGGCGCGGCCTGACGCGGCCTCGGACCTAGGTAATATTCACGACGAAAACTGGCCGGCCGGGGTCGATGGGTTTCCCATCGGCCCCGATATTTTGCACCCGGTCGATCAGCAAGCCGAGATGCTTGGCAAGCAATGTCAGTGCCGCCGGCTTATCCCAGGTTTTGACCTTCGCGACGTATTCGACCTCGACCGGCTCGGAGCCTGGCCGCGTGCGGGTGATGATTTCCATCGAGGAGATGCAGGCCGCAGCCTCTGGTGGGAGCTTGTCGAGCGGCATTAGGCGCCCTTCGCCATCGAAGAGGGCGCGCACATCGGACATTGCGACGCGGCGGATTTCTTCGAGGACGCGATCGGCGGAAATATCGGCCCGATATGCCCGTTCGGCCTGCACTTTCGCTAACGCAGCGGCGACTTGAGTTTGCTTCAGTAACGCTGCGGCCTGGGCGTAAGCGGTTTTTTCTGAATATCCGGCGCGGGTCGCTGCGGCTTGTCCGTTGAAATCGACCAGATATTCCCGGACGAAGGCGGCTTGCCGGAAATTGAGGCCGGCGAACGGCCCGATATCTGCTCTAACATTGCGGGTATTTTTCGCCGGATTGAGGAGAGCCGGCGGGAATTTTCGGGGACGCCCGCGACGGGCAGGAGCGTCCTTTTTGGGTTTTCCGAAACCGTCGGGCAATCGGCGCATCGTGGCCTGCTGGAAGATGGGAGAGGGGGCTTGGCGTCTAGGATGGCATTTACCGGTCAGTAAGCCTTATCCGTTTAGGCGTTCGAGCGGCTTGCGGTCCTTCCTGGCACTCCGGAGCCTCTCGGCCATCGCCTCTCGTTCTTCCTGGGAATATTCGTGCGTTGAGCGGTGAAACGGATTCGTTCCCATCCGGAAGGGCCACATGTCGCAGGCGACGAGGCGACAGCGGCGCACCTCGGCGTCGTTGCCGCCCGCGCAGGCGATGCAGTTGGCGGGGATGGCGCGAAGAAGGGGGCGACGATGATGGCCGAGCGCGGCGAGATCTTGCTCGGTCATGCGGCGCGGATCGCGGCCAACGAGGCCGGGATCGCCTTCGACGACGCCAGGTTCGAGGTGGGCCGGAAAGGCGCTCATTGGAAATCTCCGGGATTTGCGGCGGCTTGGCGAACGGCTTGATCGAAAACGGCGAGGGAACGGGGAACGTCCCCGC
>VFSW01001123.1_pt1 | contig 40231 bp, 26 predicted proteins | sample 5358111 | NCBI WGS metagenome assembly VFSW01 (sample SAMN11554181, study PRJNA540505) | mine drainage metagenome | isolation source: sediment from site ElyBrook_90M | place: USA: Ely Copper Mine, Vershire, VT | collected 2017
AATGGCCGCCTGGCAGCGACTCTATTCCGGCAGGGAGACCAACTCTATGAAAAGGACCCCCATGGGGAGATTACGGAAGTTGAAGCGGAGTCAGCCTCTAGCTTCTTTTACCCCCTGGGGAACATTTGGACGCGGCTTATTGTCCAACGGGATCCCCAGGGGCGCGTGACTTCCCTGCTTTACCATGACGACCGGCACGAAGAGAGATGGGAACGCAAGCGAGCTGCCGTTCCCAAGGAGTCTGCCGGCGGCAAGGAATAAGGTGGATCGATCTCGGGTCGTATGGGGCCGGGACGGAACCATGAACGGCGGGATTGCGTAGTTCACTGCGGTGCGGGCATACTGGGCCGGCATGAGCAAAGCTGGTGCCCCACCGTCGCCAAGATATTGTCTTTTGCGGCTTGGCCCGGGATTACGAACCCAGAGGAGGTCGCAATGTATTGCAGCGGATGTGGTCAGGCTTTGGTGCCAGGACAGGCTGTTTGTTCCCGCTGCGGCCGTCCTATGGTTGCGGCAGTGCCCCCCATTCCCGGCCTCCAGTTTCAGGTGGAAAGCTACGCAGGGAAGATCAAGGCCCTGAGTATTGTGTGGTTCATCTACGCAGGTCTATCGATGCTCCTGGGTGTCCTCGGACTGGCCTTTGCCGGGGCCGTTATTGCCGGGCATTTTGGACCCTGGACACGCGGCCCGTGGGCCGGCGGACCTTTCCGACCGGAATGGTTCGGCCCATCTTTCATCCATTTCGCGTGGATGCTCGTTGTATTGCGATCTGGCCTGGCGCTGGTAGCAGCATGGGGTTTGATGGAACGAACGCAGTGGGGGCGGATTGTGGCCATCGTGGCGGCCTTTCTCTGCATCCTGAAGTTTCCGTTCGGCACAGCGCTTGCAATCTGGACGCTGGTTACCCTCCTGGGCTACCGAAATTCCACGCTCTACGACCAATTGCCGGAGGCATAAAGGGCTGGTTCAGGAACTCGAACTTCGCTAAGGATGTCGAGTTTGCGAGCCGAGTCTGCTCGAACCAAGCGCGCCCTGCCATAACGTTGGCGGCTCCCATCGTTTCCGCATAACTCCGCGGGAAGGATGGAAACAAGCAGCGCACTTTGGATGCGTTTATTGAACGTCGCCCATCGCCGCATTTAAGCCATGAAAGACCGCGTCATAGTGCCCTCCCTCGGCGGCAAAACGCAGCCCTTTCACGCGCTCGACGCAGATTTCTGGCGGCGTGGGCTGGCTGGTCAGAATGTTCATGGTTTCAGCGATGAACTCGCTTAGCGGCATGGCCCGCGGGTCGTTGGCGCCGCTCATCAGGTCGGTAGCAACATAAGGCGGAATCAATTCCAGCACCTCGATTGCCGAGGACCGGAGCTGATACCGCAGCGACTGGGTGTAAGAGTGGAGGGCGGCTTTTGTGGCGCAATACGTGGGGGTCAGAGTGAGCGGAACAAAAGCCAGTCCGGAGGAAACATTCATGATTGTGGCGCTCGCCTGCTTTTTCAGAAGAGGCAGCAATGCCGCCGTGAGCCGGATTGGGCCCAGCAGGTTGGTGGAGATAATCGCTTCCGCATCGGCCAGATCTTCGGGCTGGGCAAGCAGCTTTTCAGCGCGCATTATGCCGGCATTGTTAATCAGCACATTCAGCCGGGGAAAGTCCTTGGCAAGCTGTGTCGCTAACGGCCGGATCCGGGCAGGGTTCTCTATATCGAGAATCATAGACTTCATGCCAGGATTGGCCGCGGTGGTTTCGTCCAACGCGCTTTGACGGCGGCCCGCAATGATGACCTGATTGCCGAGGCTGTGCAGGGCTTCGGCCAGGCCGCGGCCGATGCCAGTACCGCCGCCCGTAATGAGGATCGTGTTGCCTATTGGATTCATTGGATTGAAACCTCTGGAAAACATGATAAGAGACGAGGGGTTTCGGTCCGTCCGATGAAGTGTCAATGTCCCCAAAAGTGGAGTGATTTAAATCACTTACTTCTCATGCAAAATGAGGGAGAATGACGTTCATCCGATCCCTCTAATTTTGGTTTTGGATCCGAGCATAAAGGCCTCGGAATTATTGCCGATCTACCTCTGGAGGAGGAATCAACGTGGGCAGCCAAGTTTTAAGCCATTCTGATGCGGGCACGTACGAGGGTCCGATCCCTATCGACATGTATGCTGGTTCGGTCGCCGAGAAATCCGCGCAACAGGCCAGGCCCCACCCCGACATGGCAGACAGGGCCGCCCTTGCCCGGGCGCGAGGCTTGGGGTGCGTCCGCGGAATCACCGTAATGATCGTCATCGAGGCGCTAACGACTCTCTGCCTTTACGGAATCTGGCAACTCTGGCACATCATTCGTTAATGCAATAAATGAACGAGCTCGCAAATGTTCAGCGCTTCCGTTTTGGACATTTGCAATGCGTAAGCCGCTCAGCGAGCGAGAACTTACCTTCCAGTCGATTTGGATTCCGGGAGGCCATGCCGCGTGCCTGGCCGATGTTACGTTGTACGTTCAGAGTTCGCGGGATGCGCACTCGCCTATATCCCGTACGAGGGCCTCGATCCGCGCCAGGTCTGTATCCCACGCAAACATGAATCGGGCCGCACCTCCAATGAAGGTGTAGAACTTCCAACCGCGCGCTCTTAGTTGCTCAAACAACGCATTCGACGCCGAGAGGAAGACCGAGTTGGCATCGACGGGAGAAACCACGGTGACGCCAGGAATGTCTGCGATCTGTCTTGCGAAGTAAGTTGCACACTGGTTTGCATGCCGGGCATTGCTCAACCAGGCGCCACTCTCAAGCAGACCTACCCACGGCGCGGCAAGGAAGCGCATCTTCGAAGCAAGCTGCCCGGCCTGCTTGCAGCGGTAGTCGAAATCGGCCGCAATCTGGTGGTCGAAGAACAAGACCGCCTCTCCCACCGCCATGCCATTCTTTGTGCCGCCGAAGCAGAGCACATCCACACCGCTTTTCCACGTCATCTCCGCAGGGGAAAGCCGCAGATGCGCGCAGGCGTTTGCGAAGCGGGCTCCATCCATGTGGAGCGAAAGACCGTGGGCCTTGCTGGCAGACGACAGGTCGCGCAGTTCGTCCGCGGTGTAAACAGTGCCTGTCTCAGTGGATTGCGTGATGGTGACGACGCGGGGCTTGGGGTAATGAATGTCCTGGCGCTTGGTGGCGAGTTCGTGAATTGAATCGGCGGACAGCTTTCCATCCACGGCGCGCGCCACGAGCAACTTCGACCCATTGGAGAAGAACTCCGGGGCTCCGCACTCGTCGGTCTCTACGTGCGACGAGTCGCAGCAGATGACACCGTGATAGGACTGGCAGAGCGACGCCAGCGCGAGCGAATTCGCCGCAGTCCCGTTGAACACGAAAAAGACGTCGCAGTCCGTTTCAAAAAGAGTGCGAAATGCATTCGCGGCCCGATCGGTCCAGGGGTCATCGCCATACGAGGAGGTATATCCGCGGTTGGCTTCCTCCATTGACGCCCATGCTTCAGGGCAAATACCCGCGTAGTTGTCGCTTGCAAACTGTTGAACGAGTTCCGCCGCATCCACTTGCTTGAAATAAGTCGCGTCTGCCATGTCTACCCTGATGATACCGCTGGGCTGGGAAGTTCCGCCCGCATGGCGGGAAAGCGCATGCGTATTGATTGCTGGCAAATGCGATGAATTAGCAACCCTCCGATCGACAGGAGACGCAAGGCCACGAAGCGGGAACAACGAGGCACTCCGCAGATGCAGATTCGATTCACCGAATTGGCGTATTGTTGCTCCTGGCAACAATGGCACGATGCAGGAGGGAACGTTCGCCACGCAGACAACGTTGTGGAAGCAGGCAGGATATGGCTCCGTGCAGGTGATCACGCAAAGCTCGTACATTATCCGGACGCCCTGGTATGTAGCACCCGGTGCTCCGAGAGAGGCACACGTGTTCGCCGGTTACGCGAATTTGCGTTATGTACTTCCTTAGGCACAGGAGAGCCCGCTGGCCGTCTATCGACCTCGGCGCTGCGCGGCCTGAAGGGATCAAGCGGCCCTGATGAAGGTCCGATGATCGATAAGGATCCTCTTGCTGCACGCGTGGCAGTAGAACCCCTGGGGATGGGTGGTGATGCTGCTTACCTTCGTGCCGCACCATGGGCATTTTCCCTGGATTGTGCCCAGCCCGATCAACGGAAAAAGGAGCGGCGACAATACAGCCCCGATGATGAGCGGAATTCCGAGAATCGCCCCGAGCCCGGTTAAGCACAGGAGTGTTCCGACGATCACGAGGATGGGCACTGCCAGTACACCAAAGACAATGCCGCCAAATGCTCCCTGGACCGGCGCGCCTTCGTGCTCGGGGGGTAGAACCTGCCCGTGGACTTCATGTGCAATTGAAACTCCGCACCTGGGGCAGAAATTCCAGGGCGAGGCAACGTGCTCTCCGCATTTCAGACATAGCCCTTCCATACGGCCACCTCTCGATGAGCGGGAGCGATTCTACATGCGGCAACGCAGGAGAGTTTGTGAGCGCGCTCACATCAGGCAAGACCAGGAAAAGAATCAGGCTGCGGACTCGGAGACGACCGCACCTTTCGTAGCGCGGCCGCCCGGATGAGCGGGAAGTGAGATCGGCGTAGTCGCTACTTGTTCAATGGCTTGCGGGCGAAGTAGTACAGCGAGAAGGCCAAAATGAGGAAGGCTACGACGGACACACCCGTGTTATCGAGGAAGGTATGCGGGAAGTTGAGGATGTCGCCTTTGCCAACCGTTGTCTCGTAACCCTTGAGAGCCACGCCGAAGAGGCCAACGATGCCGCCCGCTGCGATAAGTCCCGAGGCATAGAGAGAGCCGGGAGAGATTTCGCTTTCGGCTTCGGATGTGTCGCCCGCCTTCTTCAACGCCTGGTCAATCATCCAGCGCCCCACTCCGCCGACGAAGATCGCCAGCGTGGTGCCGATGGAGAGATAGGCGCCCACGGCGAACGAGAGGGAGCGAATGCCTAGAAGTTCGACCGCGACCACCAGGAACACTCCCATCATGACGAGTCCCCACGGCAACTTACGGCTCAGGATGCCGTTAATGACAGTAGCCATGAGACGCGCCTGCGGGGCTGCCGCCTTCTCGCTGCCGATGCCCTGAATCCACTGAACCTCAATGCGTCCGCTTGCCGGTGAGTATAGATATTTTCCGTCGGCCAGTTCCGGCGAGCCCAGCGCGTTGAGCACAACGTATTCGCTTTTGTGGTGAATGAAGGAAGACTTATCCGGTCCGAGTACTGGGAACTGTTCAGGCAGATGGCGCACATCACTCTGCACCGCCACTCCGGGATGGGGCGTCGAGATGTTCCACGGCTGGGCAGCCAAGCGGAACTCCTGCAGCCCTGTGTTCATCAGGTTGAGCGTGAAGCCGATGGCAACGGTGGAGACAACGACGCCAATCATCAGCGCGATCTGTTGCAGGCGGGGGGTGGACCCGACGATGTAGCCGGTTTTCAAGTCCTGCGAGGTGTCACCGGCGTTGGCAGCGGCGATACAGACGACTCCTCCGATGGTGATGGCAAGGGCACCGAATGCGGGACTGGTCCAGCCCTTTACCAGGAAGATTGCGGAGGTGGCCATCAGAGTCGCAATGGTCATGCCGGAGATGGGGTTGGCGGAGCTGCCTATGAGACCCACAATGCGCGAACTGACTGTTACGAACAGAAAGCCGAAAACGACCACCAGCAGCGATGCGGCAAGGTTCGCCATCCAGCCCACGTAAGCTCCGGGGACCGGCTTGAACTGCAGGAAGAAGAACATGATGGCCACCAGCAGAATGGAACCCATGACAACGACGCTCATCGAAAGGTCATCTTCCGTGCGGATGGGTTTGGCCTTGGAGGCAGCGGCACCGGGCTTCATGTTGCGGAAGCCCGCGGTGAGGGCGCTGAAGATAGTGGGCAGCGTCTTGAGGAGCGTGATGAGCCCGGCGGCGGCGACGGCGCCCGCGCCCATGGGCCGGATGTAGGTGGCCCATAGCTGGCTGGGACCCATTTGCGCAATCGGAATGGTGCCGGGATAGACCGGGTGCCCGAGATCCTTGCCGAAGAAGTAGATCAGCGGCATCAAAACCAGCCACGAAAAGACACCGCCCGCGAAGATGACGCCAGCAACGCGCGGTCCAATGATGTAGCCCACACCGAGATACTCAGGCGTGGCGTCCGCCTTGATAGATCCGCCCTTTAGAATGTGTGCGGGGCCAAAGTCGGGTTGAAACTCCGGTGTGCCCGGCCACGCTTTGAAGATGTTCTCGTTCTGAAACAGGGTGTAGAGCGCGCCAAGGCCAAGGCCAAAGAAGACGCGGCTGGCAAGCGATCCACCCTTCTCGCCGGCGATCAGAACGTCCGCGCACGCGGTGCCTTCGGGATAGGTCAGGTTGCCATGCTCTTCCACAATGAGCTGGCGGCGCAGCGGGATCATGAACAGCACGCCCAGCCAGCCGCCGATGAGTGCCAGCAGGAAGATGCGCGAGTATTCAAGATCGAAGCCAAGAAAGATAAGCGCAGGTAGTGTGAAGATGACTCCCGCGGCGATGGATTGGCCTGCATTGCCGGTGGTCTGGACGATGTTGTTTTCGAGGATGGAGGCGCGTCCGAGCACGCGGAGAATGCTGATGGACAGCACTGAAATGGGGATGGACGCGGCTACCGTGAGGCCGGCGCGCAAGCCCACATAAACCGTAACCCCGCCAAAGATGATGCCAAAGAGGGAGCCGAGCAGGATGGCGCGGAGGGTGAACTCCGGTCGATTCTCATTGGGCGAAACAAAGGAATGAAACTCGGGCAAGGCCAGCCTCCAGACAAGTGCGAGCAGAATTGCGGAAATTTCCCTGAAGGGCGAGTTTAGCAGCGATGGGGGACACTGTCACAGGACGCGGGCATGAGTGCGCTGAATGGCCCCGAGACCAGGCGCGCCGCGTGGCGGAGCGGGCATACCGAGCCGGGAGATTCGACGTCAGCTTACCTTGACCCAGATCTGGCCGTAATTCGAGGGAACCTGAACGGGAAGAAGCTCTCCGTCCGTGGCTGGTGTGAGTTCCAGCGGAGCGGGGCGAAGCGAGTTGTCCAGCATTTCGCGCCATGTGCCCGCTACGGGGAAGGGCGCATTCACGTCGGCGGCAACTTCGGAGAAGTTGAGCAACACGAGCGCCCACGATTCCGGAAGAACTCCAGCGGCGGCGGCATGCCGCGAGTAAATCAGCACCTGAGTGCCCTGGAGGGATTGCAGCCAATAGTAGTAGGACGACCGGCTGCGCAGGGCACGCACGCTGCGCCGGAGCGTGCCGAGGCGCCGATAGAGTTTTACCAGCGGCAGTCCGAACTGGTCGTAGAAGTACTCCCAGTGTGTATTGCGCTCCAGGTGAACGCGGGCGAGACCGGTATCGGGCAGCCCGTAGTTGTCGGCGAACTCCTGCCCCTGCCATAGCATTGGGATGCCCTGGAGGGTATAGAGCGCAATCGCGTGTGCCTGGAGTTTGAAGAACCGGCTGCGATCTCCCTCGGGAATTGCGTCCTGACTGTCTGAGCCCGTACCGGCGAACACAATCAATTGGCTGTGATCATGCGACTCAATGTATTGAAATGGCGCAACAGGCATCTGGATTGCGTTCCCGGCAGCATCGGCAGCGGTTGTGGCTCCGGGAAACCCCATGAAGCTTGGGTCGAGCTGGTGAGCGTAGCTATCGGACAGCGCAGCGCCGGCGGCGACCCCCTCGGCCAGATAAAGCAAGCCGTTCTGCCACGCGCAATTGGTGTAAGTTTCGCTCAGCACCGTCCTGGCCTGGTCGAGAGCCTCGGCGCACTGGATGATCCTGCTGTATCCGCCCGACGCGCCTTGAAAGCGAAACAGCGTAAATGAGTGGGTATAGGTCTGTTCAACCAGAGTGCGATAGCCAGCATCCATCGGCGGGGCGTAGAGATCGCTGACTTCGTCGTAACGGAACCCATCGACATGATATTCGTCGAGCCAATGCCGGTTGGCATTGAAAAGGTAGCTTTGCGTAAAGGGAAGAGTGAAATCTGTCTTGGGGCCGAATCCATACTTGTTCCAGCCATCAATCATTGGACTGGGAAGTGCAGGCGCACCGGCAACATGGGCGAGATTGTCGTAGACACAGTAGTACGGGAACATGGTATCGACGTGTTCATAGACCACATCTATGATGACCGCGATGCCTTTGCCGTGAGCAGCGTCCACAAGACGCTTGAGTCCATTTTGATCGCCGAAGCGGTTGCTCGGCGCGTAAAAATGCAGTGGACCATATCCCCAATCAAAATCAAGCTTCATGCTCGTAACGGGCATAAGTTCGATGCAGTTGACGCCTAGACTCTTGAGATACGTGAGACGGTCTACAACGCCGTCAAAGGTGTCATTGAACTCCTCGACCTGCAGTTCGTAGACGATGAGATCATCGAGCTCCGGAGTCTTGTATGCCGCGTCTGTCCACTGGAATGGCAGCGGAGCTTCATCGAGAGTGAACGCCGACATGCGCCCGATCTCGGTTTCGCGCGCAAACGGGTCCGTAATCCACGAACAGATGCATTGGCGCACACCGGCAGTTGACGTCCACCATAGCTCATATCGATAGAGGTGCATGCCGTTGGTACCGATAAGAGCGCCGGGAACGGGGGTAAGTGGAACCGTGGCCGTCCACAGGTCGAGGGCACTGCCGGCCTGCCACGCGAGAGAAAAGGTGGCGGCGGGAACGCTTGGATCAAATCGATCGTCCGTGTGAATGACACGCGCGCATACCTCAAAGGCGTCGCTGGCGCGAATTCCAGGAAGGTACAAGCCGAATCGAACGCTAAACAAACCGGGGGCGGTGATGGAGGGGAATGCCCCTACTTCAGCCAGGTCGATCATGGGTGACTCCTTGCCGGGGGTGCTGCTCACCAAAGTATGCACGTGATTATGCACTCAAACAGGCGCAGCGCTGAAAGAAATCCTAATGAATCGACCGCGCTGGCGATGGGGCTTGGCGAATGAGGGTCTGGACCGATAGGGTAAGGGCAACCCGCGAGTAATCATTCCCCGGAGAATTCGACACGATGACGCATTCAGCCCCGGCCCCCGCTGCCCTCCAGAGATTTCTGTCGCTGGACGTGGTGCGCGGCATCACCATCGCGTTCATGATTATGGTGAACAACAACGGCGGCAGCGGTTCCTGGCGCTTTATGAACCACGCCGAATGGAACGGACTGACGCCGACCGATCTTGTGTTTCCCACGTTTGTGTTTGTGGTGGGGGTGTCGATTGTGTTTGCGTTCGGGACGCGCCTGGCAAAAGGCGCAACCCGCGCTCAGTTGACACGGCACACGGTGCAGAGAGCAGTGATCCTGTTTCTTCTAGGCGTCGTGGTGAATAGCTTCCCGTTCTTTGCTACTGCTCATATGCGCTTCTATGGCGTATTGCAGCGCATAGCTGTCTGCTATCTCGTAGTGGGGCTCTTTTACCTGTGGGACAGCCGCGCATCCACTAAAGTCATCGCGCTGGTTGTTTCGTTGGTGGGCTACTGGATCCTCGTGCGTTGGGTTCCTGTGCCGGGTGTGGGCATGCCAGGCCGGGACATTCCATTCATGGACATGGATCAGAATCTCGTCTCGTGGATTGACCGCCATGTCTTTCCGTATCACCTTTATCTCTACGCGCCGGATCATAACGTGCGCGATCCTGAAGGGCTGTTGAGCGACCTGCCGGCCATCGGCACGGCGCTGATGGGCGTTCTCACCGGCATCTGGCTGCGCTCGCGAAAGACGGTACCGGTCAAAAATCTGGGGCTGGCCGCCGCCAGCATTGCCTGCCTGGCACTTGGCTACCTGTGGTCTCTTTGGTTTCCACTGAACAAGAACATGTGGACCAGTTCCTTTGTCCTGGTGGCGGGCGGCTACTCGCTGGCACTGCTCACCGTGGCATTCTGGGCTGTGGAGCGGATGGGCTGGCGCAAGGGGTGGACTTTTCCGTGGCTGGTCTTCGGCTCCAATGCGATAGGCGCTTACATGTTCAGCGAGCTGATGCCGGGGATTCTGTACAACATTCCCGGTCCGTCCGGAGCCGGCAAGCGCGGCAACCTTGTGATGTGGATTGTCTCTCACACGTTCGCGCACATTCCCGATCCCGGGTGGGCCGCTTTCGCATTCTCGGTGTCATTCACCGCGTTCTGCTTCATTCCGGTATGGATTCTGTACAGGAAGAAAATCTTCCTGAAGGTGTAGCGTCCCAAGGCCGGGTGAATTGGGCTTACTGGGCAGGAGCCTCTTTCGGAGACCTCTTGACCGGCCGAAACAGCCACAGCAGGAGCAGCGTAAACAGCACGCCGCCCACAGTGAATTTGAGCCAGACCGGCGCTTGCGAGGGCGAGAAGAAGCCCTCGAGGCAGCCGGCAATCACAAGCAGAGGAATAATTCCGGAAACCAGCCGTGTGGCCTCAATGCCGCCCATTGCCACCGAATCCTTCCAGCGAAGGCCCCCCGGAAAGAGCATGGCGTGCCCCAGCCGCAACCCCGCCGCCCCGGCAATGAGAATGGACGGCAGTTCGAGCGCGCCGTGCGCTGCGACAAAGCTCCACAGAGCCACCGACATTCCATGTTGATGGCAGGCGGCGCCGATCACACCCAGCATCATGCCATTGACATACAGATAAAACAGCGTTCCGATGCCGAAAGCAATGCCGCCGGCGAAGGTGACAAAGCTGACCGACAAATTGTTGGTCATGATGGCGCTGGTGGCCATGGGCGCGACGCCCACAATGGAGTGGGTCCACATTTCGTGGCGTTCCATGGTGGCAATCATGTCAGGCCCGATGAAATGCCGCATAAACTCGGGACGCGCGCTGGTAAGCACGACTCCGAGCAAACCGCAGGCGAGAGATATCAACAGTGACGCCGTCACATATCCGATGTTGCGCTGGAACACCGCGGGGTACTCGTCCCTCAGGAAGCTCAACAGCGTCGCCAGATTGGTCTTGCGGCCCGCATAAATGATATGGTGGGCGCGAGCAAGCAACTGATTCACATGTGCGGCATAGGTGCGTGCGGTCGGGTCCCGACGAAGTACGGAAAGATCCGCCGCAACCTGCCGGTAAAGCAGGGCGAGTTCCTGAAGTTCGGCGCGGGAAAGCCGGCCGAGCCCGCCACGATCCGCTTGAGCAAGGAGAGATGCCAGCCGGTCCCAATGGGGCCGCCGCTTCCGAATCCACAGGTTGGAGAGGATTTGCGTCATGGACCCAAGTTCAGATCAGCTTAGCATTGAAACGCCGGAGTTGGTCGCGATCGAAATGCCGCTGGCCGGAATTGGCAGCCGGTTCATCGCGCTGCTGGTGGACACTCTCATCTGGGGCGCCGGTCTGTTGCTGGTGGGCATATTGTTCTGGATCGTGCTGCCCGCGTTTCATTCCTTCTCCAAGCTCTCGTACCAGTGGGTCGTCGCGCTGCTGACCTTCCTGGTTTTCTTGTTCAACTGGGGTTATTTCACGCTCTTTGAGGCGTTCTGGAACGGACGCACTCCAGGCAAGCGATTGGCCAGAATCCGGGTGATCCAGTGCACCGGCCGGCCCATCGGACTCTTCGAGTCGATGGCCCGCAACCTGGTGCGCTATGTTGACCAGATTCCGTTCTTCTATGCGGTCGGCGTGATTGTCATGTTCGCGACGCGCCAGCACCAGCGTCTAGGGGACCTGGCCGCCGGCACCCTGGTGGTCAGAGACCGTGAAGAAGAGTCTTCCTTATGGGCCGCATCGGGTTCGCGGACGTTTACCTCCGAGGTCTTTGAATCGCGCGTGGCCGCACCGGAGCCGCACACATTCATCGCGCTGCCTGCTGCCGGCGTCGCCAGGCTGTCTTCGGCCGACCTCGAAGTGTTGGAAGGCTTCCTTTCGCGCCGACTCGACATGTCACTGCAAACGCGGCAGGCATTGGCGCAGCGAATCGCCGCTGCGATTCAGGCTAAATCCGGCTTGGAACAGCCCGAAGGTACGAGCGTGGAAACCTTTCTCGAGGCCACTGCCCGCCAGCTTCGCGATGTCTCGCGTCTGCTTTAGTCGCACAGATAGAGCGTGAGCGGCTGCAAGACCGCACATGTGAAGGTGATTCGCACACGCAGACTGTCGCCCTGCGCTAAACGCACGATGCCAGCCGTCCCGCAAAAGCAGTGACATTCGTATTCCGGGCTCAACTTATTACGAGTCGCGCGAATGTCCAGTTATCGATTACTCCGATACAAAGTTTATTAGACGGACCTAATCCACTTAGGATAGCCGCTCACCGGTGTATCTATCTGGGATAGCTACTGCCACCCAATGACACACCATTTTGTGATGCCGGATACAGACATTCGTTAACTGCCAAGCCTTGAATGGTGCGCAACTTCGGATCAGGCTGGTAATTGCGCTCAAACGTTTGAGCGTAGCACTTCCAGAAACTATAGCTCGGAGGATTCCTCCAGCGGGAAGCGTAGAAAGTCGGCTTGAACTCAAAGTTTGTTCCGGCGGACTACCGTCATGGAACACGAGGAACAATGGAATGCCGGAGTTACAAATGAAACGAGCCGGCACCGTACAGAAACATACACCTCACCCCGCAAGCGGCAATCGTTGATTGCACCGGCTGAGCCCGTGATCTGTTGAGGCAAGCCGGAGAGACGGGTCACGCAGCACGAGGGATCGCGAAGCATTTCCGGGCTTTATCAAGCTGGGTCGCGACCCCGGACCATCGGGTAAATGAGTGCAGTTGATCGAATCTGATCCACATCGCCGGCAGCCGTCGCGACGCCCGGAATTCGGGGGTAGAGTTGCGATGGCTTTGTGTTGTTTGCAAGGAGTTAGATGGTGCAGGGCAAAGATGTTCCAGCTCGGCACGATCCAATTTCAGCCGTCTTGTCCGGACTCCGATTCAAACCAACCAAATTCATCCCGGACCAGGCAACGCGATATCCAAAGCAATCGCGAGCCTCGCAAACCAGGCAGTACAAGCTTCAAAAAGGAAGGTCAGATGAAACACTTCGTCACACGAGCAAAGTACGTGTTTTTCCTGATGCCATTGTTTGTGTTGTTGGCATGCGTGGGAGCATTCGCGCAAGCCAACTCGACAGTCACTGGAATCATTACCGACCAAACGGGGTCAGCAGTGGCGGGAGCCTCCATCACTCTCACCGATCCTGGCACTGGGGCCGCGAAAAACACGGTGAGCAGTTCCACAGGTTTGTATGAAATCGGTGGTCTGAACGGCGGCAACTACAACATGACGGTCATGGCCAAGGGCTTCCAGTCATACAGCCAGACTGGCATTGTGGTCAACATTTCCGCAACATTCCGCGTCGATGTCACACTGACTGTCGGCGCCGAAACCCAAACCGTCACGGTCGAAGCCAATGCTCTGGCAGTGCAGGCGGACTCGAACGTGGTGAGCACCCTTATCAACGAGCAGCAGATCACCCAGTTGGCCACCAACGGCCGCAACGTCGTCGCACTGGCAGCGTTAGGCCTGGGCGTCAGCGGCAACCTGCCAGACTCCAACATGCCGACCTCGGTCGGTTCCAACTTTGCCATCAGTTTCAATGGCTTGAACCAGGCGCACAATATCTGGATCCTGGATGGCGGCGAGGCGTATGACCGTGGTTCGGGCGGCAAGATGTCCATGATGCCTTCCCAGGACGCGCTCTCCGAGTTCCAGGTGTTAGCCAGCAATTATCCACCTGACTACGGCATCTCGTCGGGCGGCACAGTCACAATGTCCCTGAAGCGGGGCAGCCAGTCGTTCCACGGCGAAGCCTGGGAGTTCGGTCGTAATGACGCTTTCAATTCCCACAGTTATTTCGACAACAACAACGGACAACACACATCGAAGTCGGAACTGCGTTATAACGTCTTCGGCGCCAACGTCGGTGGCCCGTTGTTCATCCCCAAGGTTTACAACGAAAACAAGCAGAAGACCTTTTTCTTCGTTAACGAGGAATGGCGCAGAATCATCAATGGCCAGTCGCCTTCTCCCATCAACACGGTTCCGGTGGGGAACAATCCAACGACCGCCGCGGATTTCTTTTACAAGGTGCCTGCATTCAATAACAAGGATCAGGTTGCAGCCGGTGTCGGAAATCAGCTTTTTGTTCCTACGGTCGCCGATCCGGTCTTCAACGCCAAGTTGTCAGCCGCCGGCCTGACTCCGGGCACTCCATTCCCTGGCAATATCATCCCGGGCAGCCTGCTAGATCCGAATGCCCTGCTGTTCAACGCGACGAAAAATGTTCCCGCTGCAACAAACACGGCAAACGATACCCTTACGCCTCCGGCGGGCAAGTTACCGACCTTCGTGCGGGAAGATCTTTTCCGCATCGATCACAACATCAATGATAAGTGGCAGATCTTCGGTCACTACATCCATGACGCGGTAAGCCAGAACTATGCCACTATTCTTTGGGGCGCAGACAGCTACCCGAGCGTAGGCTCCAACTTCGTCAATCCGTCGCACAGCGCCGTCATCAAGCTGACCGGCACGCTTACGCCGAATATGCTTCTTGAGGCAGCATTCAACTACGACGGGAACAAGATCATGATCACGCCGGTAGCCGCGGGTGGCGCGTCCTTTACACAGCCTTCCGGATGGAGCACCAAATCTTACTTCCCGGCGAAGAACAATGACCTTAACCGCCTGCCCAATCTGGCTCTGACCACGTTCAACACAACCTGGGGACCTGGGAATGACCCATGGAGGAACGGGGCTGAGGACTACAACGAGATATTTGGCCTGTCGTGGACCAAAGGCAAACATGCGATGAAATTCGGCGGCGGCTACAACCGCTACACCAAGAATCAGATCAATGGCGCCCAGACTGAGGGAACTTACACCTTCAACGACGGCTGGGCGGGGAACGTACCCTCCGGGCTGCTCACGGGCGATTCGTATCTGGACTTTGAACTCGGCCTAGCCACCCAATTCCAGCAGGCTGAAACCAATCCCGTCTTCCATTACGTGAACAATACTGTCTCAGTCTATGCCCAGGACAACTGGCATGTGAATAACCGGTTGAGCGTGCAGTATGGTTTCCGTTACGACGCTCTGCCGCACGTATGGGAGCGCAACAACGCTATCTCCAACTTCGATCAATCGAAGTATCAACCGGCGCTTGCACCTCTCTTTAACTCCGACGGTTCCTTCGCATCGAATAGCCCCGGGCTGCAAACCATCAATGGGCATCAGTACTACATGAACGGCGTCGTAATAGCAGGTCAGAATGGAACCCCGCGCGGCATCGTCAAGAATTACTGGAAGACCTATCAGCCCCGCGTCGGCTTTTCTTATGACTTGGCCGGAAATGGCAAGACCGTGCTTCGCGGCGGCTTCGGCACCTTCTTCGAGCGCATGCAGGGCAATGACATTTACAACATCGCCGGCAACGCTCCTTTCGTCAACACACCGACGGCACAAAACGTGGAATTGACCAACACCAGCTACAACTGGCAGAGTGGCGGCGCGGCAACCACCCCGCTGTTTACACAGGGACCGACCAGTGAATCGAGCTATTACCCGGCCCCTGGCGTAGCGCAGTACAGTCTGGGCGTACAGCATGAACTTGCTTCCGCGCTTATCCTAACCACACAGTACGTCGGCAACATCTCCTGGCACCAGAACTCCAACATCCCGATCAACAACTTCCCGCTCACCACCCCGCTGACAACACGTCTGGCGGCGGCTACCGGAAAGCTCTCGACAGTGGATACTCTCAACGCCCGGACCTATCCTGGCTTTGGCGGCATGAACCAAATCACCAATTCCCTCACCGGGAGCTACAACAGCTTCCAGGTCGGTCTTCGCCAGCAGGACCGGCACGGTCTCACCTTTGAAGTTGATTACACCTATGCGCACGAAATCGACGACCAGGTGGGAAGCAACGACCTCAACACGTCGAGCAATCCCTGGAACCTCAAGTACGACAGGGGCTCCGGCAGTTTGGATCGCCGGCATATCCTCAACATGAACTACACCTACACGCTGCCCATCTTCACCCATTCGGGCGGGTTGACTCACAGCATCCTGGGCGGGTGGCAGATCTCCGGTGTCATTATCTCCGAGGCGGGTCTGCCCTGGGCCGGCAATAACACCCCGAGTGGCGGCTATTCAGACACGATCGGGCTGGGCGGCGGCTACACGAACCGTCCCAACCTGTCGGGGAAGCCACACTACACCAAGGGAAAGACCACGGTCGGCAGCAACACCGGCTATCAATGGGTATCCAGCCAGGGATTCTCAGCGCCTGTAGCATCGTGGGAAGGCGGTCCGAACCTCGGCTTCGGTAATTCCGGCAGGGATGCCGTCGTGGGCCCCGGTCGCACCAACTTCACCACCTCGCTTTATAAGTCCTTTGCCTTCACGGAGCGATCTCACTTCGAGTTGCGGGCGGACAGCTTCAACACCTTTAACCACACGCAGTTCAACGCCTTCAACAATACTGCGGCCAATAGCAATTTTGGATTTGTGACTGGCGCACAAGATCCGCGAACCTTCCAGTTTGGCGGCAAACTCATCTTCTAACCAACGCTCAAACAGTGCGCGCCGGGCAGGTTCCGGCGCGCTTTTTTATTGGAGTCGATAAAGGGAGGAGGGAGGAATGACACTGACGGCTCTTTGGGCTCTGGGCTGAGCGCCACTTCTGCTGTCCGCAACGGGGCGGGCGCGAGTTTAACCCGAGAGCTTGCCCATCCAGTGGGCTGAGCGGTGCAGTCCAGCACGAGGTTTCCCATCAGGTTTCTCTTGATTCGCCGGTGACTTTTCATGGCTCTTCCGCGTGGGAATATTTAAGTATGTCCAAGTAAACGTTTAGCTTGACAGCCTCTGACGGGAGCAAGTCCTGTGTTACCAGCGAATCGTTGAAGACCGCGTTCAATGGTCTTGACAAGCGTTGCTTTCAGGGAATTTAATGTGTCGGGCTCAGGAGTAAGGGCTGTTTTGCTGCTCTGGCTCAAACGTTTAAGTGGCATGATTCCAAATACAGTACTTCATTGCAATCGTGTCTTCCAAAACGTGTAGAGCGGGACCAATCCAAGTCCGAACGGAACCATGCATCCGGTTCCAGTCGGCGAGGAAAATCGAAAGGCTCACCGGGGTACTGAGGAGCGCTTCGGCAGAGGAATAGAAAGATAAATACCCGCAAAATGGCGTCTATGAGCGCCAACGGACCACGCGAAAGATCCAACGTGATCACCGTAGAGATGGGTCGAACACCGGATGAGCTAATTGAAAGCCGTCAAGTAAATTGATTTTCTTCTTGACAGTTGTCAATTTGCGCGCATTAAAATGGGCCCCGGTCAACTTTGAGGTCAGTTTGGTAAATCGATGTATTTGAGCTTCCCCCGTTCAAATGAGTCGCGGTCTTCCCACAACTTCGCCTTCTGGCGGAGTTCCGATGCGACAGCACTGCTTGTTTTCAACGTCCTGCAAAGGTCGTTGAGCGCCGAGACATGCAGATCGAACCCAGCCCCTCAAATCCCTTTCCGGGACCAAAATGCAAATCATCTGGCTTTAATCCCGCCTCCAGACGGGCAAAGAAGATAGAAGTACGAATCATCCACAGAACAAAAACTTGAAAAGGAAGGTCACATGAGACAAGCGAAATACAGGTTTTTCCTGATGCCATTGTTCTTCGTGCTGGCGTGTGCGGGAGCGTTCGCGCAGGCTAATTCGGAGCTCACCGGCATCGTTACAGACCAGACGGGAGCGGTAGTCGCGGGAGCGAAGATCGTCCTCACCGATCCGGGCACAGGCTTCACGAAAACCACGACGAGCGGGGCGACCGGTTTGTATGACATCCCTGGTTTGAACCCGGCCAACTACAACATGAAAGTCACGGCCAGCGGCTTTCAGACCTTCGTCCAGAACGGCATTGTAGTCAACGTATCCATGACATTCCGCGTGGATCCGAAGCTCACGGTAGGCTCCGAGTCCCAGACGGTCACGGTTCAGGCCGATGCCCTGCAGGTGCAGACCGACTCCAACGTGATCAGCACGCTCATCAGTTCGGAGCAGATTACCCAGATCGCAACTGAGAACCGCAACTTCGCGGCACTTGCGGCACTGGGCATGGGCGTCAGTTCCTCGTTACCGGATAGCAACACGCCCACGTCCGTGGCGGCCAACTTCACCATCAGCGTGAACGGACTTCGCCAAAGCCACAACATCTGGCTGATCGATGGCGGCGAGGCCGATGACCGCGGCGGCGCCGGCGGCATGGACATTATGCCTTCGCAGGACGCCATTGCCGAGTTCCAGATGATGTCGTCGAACTATCCTCCGGATTACGGCATCTCCTCTGGCGCTACAATCAGCCTCTCACTCAAGAGCGGTACACAGAAGTTCCATGGCGAATTGTGGGAGTTCAACCGCAACACCGACTACAACGCCAACCAGGTTTTCAACAAGCTGTCCACGCCCTTTACCCCGAGAACGTCAACCCACTACAACATCTTCGGTGGCAACCTGGGCGGCCCGCTGTTTATTCCTCACGTCTACAACTCCAACAAGCAGAAGACCTTCTTTTTCTGGAACGAGGAGTGGCGCAAGATTTTGACCGGCGCCGGCACCAATGTCCAGCCCACTATCGACTCGGCAGACCGTCCCGTGGCTGGTCAGAGCATGCAATATGTCTCGCCCAAGTTCGCGAAGGTAAACCTGATTGTTCCCACTGTGCAGGACCCGGCGTTCAATGCGAAGCTGACTTCATTGGGTCTCACCCCAGGACAAGCATTCCCGAATAACACCATCCCTTACCAGTTATTCGATTCGAACGCGGTGCTGTATCTCAACTCGTCAATTCTTCCGAAAGCCAACACGCCGGACGACCATAACATCACCAACGTATCAAACCCCGTCCAAGTGCGTGACGACATCGTCCGTATCGATCACCAGATCAACGACAAGTGGCAGATTCTTGGTCACTACATGCACGACTCGGTGACGCAGGGCTATGCGCAACCTGAGTTGGGATGGCTGTGGGCAAGTTACAACACCGTCACAAGCACGTTGTCCAACCCGTCTAACAGCGCTGCCATCAAGTTGAGCGGAACCATCACGCCCAACCTGCTGGTCGAGTCCAGCTTCAACTACGACGGCAATATCATCAACATCACCAACAGCGCCAACGCCAACATTCTTTCGGGCTGGAGCGTGAACAAGTTCTTCAAAAATGGCAACCCCTACTTGCCCGGTGTAACAGGCTTCGGCGCACCATACTATACCGCTGAAGATATGGGCTCCGCCCCCTGGCACAACGCCGCTGAAGATTACGAGCCCAAAGTGGATGTGTCCTATACCCAGGGCAAGCACGCCATGAAGTTCGGCTTCAGCTACAACCGGTACACCAAGAACCAGCAATTGTTCGGTGATGCCGAGGGCGACTTCGGCTTCGGTCAATTGTCCAATGATGGCATGATGGACTTTTTGATGGGTCTGGCGGGTAGCTACTCGCAGTTCCAGGCCACGCCGATTCGTCACTACGTCAACCAGACTCCTTCGGTTTACGCGATGGATAACTGGCACGTTACTCCGCGACTGACTTTGCAACTCGGCCTCCGCTACGACGCCCTGCCGCATGCATGGGAACGCAGCAACGATGTGGCCAACTTCAATCCGGCGGCATACCTGCCCAGCCAGGCCCCTACGTGGAAGTCTGACAACTCACTTGACCCCAATGGACCTGGTTTCCAGACGGTTCACGGAACACCTTTCTACCTGAACGGTATTCAGCAGGCTGGGCAAAACGGTTTCCCGAGAGGCCTGGTAACCAACGACTACAAGACCTTGCAGCCTCGCGTTGGATTCTCTGAAGACCTCTTCGGCAACGGCAAGACCGTTCTCCGCGGGGGCTTTGGCACCTTCTTCGAGCGCATGCAGGGCAACGACATCTACAATGCGGCCACCAATCCTCCGAACGCCTTTAACCCCGGAGCCACCAACGTCTATGTCAGCGATCCGCACACCAGTTGGGTCTCAGGACAAACGGCCGCTACGCCGTTCTTCGCGTCGGGCCTTACCAACCTGGCTCAGCAATACCGCGCGCCTGGCGTGGCGCAGTTCAGCCTCGGTGTCCAGCATGAGCTCAGACCGTCGCTCATCTGGGTGGTCCAGTACGTCGGCAACCTGGCCTGGCACCAGAACATTGAACGCAACATCAACACGTTCCCGCTCGGTACCGATCTGTCAATCCGCAGGAATGCCGGCGATGGAAGCTGCAAATTTGCGGGAGACCAGGATAACAACGGGAAATGCCTTCCCGGAATCGCCAACCTTTCCAATGCCAATCTGTACCGTACTTTCCAGGGCTTTGGCGGAATTGTGCAGGAAGAGAACACCACTAACGGCACATACAATGGCTTTCAGACTGGCCTGCGCATCCAGAACAAGTGGGGCCTGAGCGGCGAGCTCGATTACACGTGGTCGCACGAGATCGATCTCACCAGCTATGACCTCAACGCGGTCAGCAACCCCTTCAACCTGAAGTACGATAAGGGTTCGGGCGCGCTCGATCGTCGCCAGATGCTCAATGCAAACTACGTCTACGAGCTCCCGTTCTTCGCCAAGAGCAACGGTTTGCTCCATTCGATGGTCGGCGGCTGGGAAGTTGCTGGCACCATCATCGACGAGACCGGCTTAATTCCCAGCAACCAGGGGCCTGGCTTGTCCATCAGCTACGATCCAATTGGACTCGACGGTGGATACACCAACCGTCCTGACCAGATCAAACCGACTCACTACACCAAGAAACTTAAGCAGTGGTTCGACACTTCCATCTTCGCCCCACCTGTTCCAGTCTGGGCGGGCGGACCCAACCAGGGCTTCGGCAATGCTCGCAAAGATTCGATTGTCGGCCCGGGTCGCGTAAATTTTACGACTTCGCTCTATAAGTCGTTCGCGATGACCGAGCGGGCTCACTTCGAACTCCGCTTCGAATCGTACAACACCTTCAACCACACCGAGTGGAACGGCGTGAACACCAGCTATGGCGCCAGCCAATATGGCCAGATCACCAGCGCGTGGGATGCACGTAACCTCGAGCTCGGCGGCAAGTTCGTCTTTTAACTCAACCGTCAACCGGGCGCGGCAGGAGTTCTCCCCGCCGCGCCCTTTTTTTTGGTTGCCCCGTAGTTTGCCTCAGACCACGACGAGGAGAGAAAATCAATGCGTACAGCAACGACTGGTCCAGCCTGGCGCCGATGAATTCGGCGTGCATTACTGGCGGCAAGGGGCGCAGGTGAAACGGGCTTTACAATTAGCAGCGACTCTGGCGCTGACCTCGATTTTTGCCGTTGCGCAAGTCTCCGCAGACAAGTCTCCAAGTGCCCAACGAAGCGCAGCCCTGGCCCTGGAGCAGCAAGGCAAATACACCGAAGCTGAGATTGAATGGAAGGCTTACTTGAAAGCCTATCCATCCAATCCTGAGCCCTATGCGCACCTCGGACTTATCGAGGCGCGTCAGGAACACTACACGGAGGCAGTGCCCCTTTATCGCAAGGCACTGGCTTTGAATCCCAACGTTCCCGCTCTGCGTCTCGATCTCGGACTTGCGCTCTTCAAAGCCGGCGATCTCAACGGGGCAATTCCCGAGTTCACAGAACTGCTCAAGAACGCGCCGCCCGACTCTCCGGAGGCGCAACGCATCCGCATTCTCATCGGAATGGCGCACTACGGACTGGCTCAATATGCCGAAGCCGTTCCCTTTTTAAAAGAGGCTGCTAAGCACGATCAACAGAATCTGCCTCTACGCCTGGCGCTGGCTCACAGCTGCCTCTGGTCAAAGCAGTACCCGTGCGTTATGGATGTTTATAAAGAGGTCCTGACTTTGAACTCTGAGTCGGCCGAGGCCGATATGCTCGCAGGCGAAGCGCTGGATGAAATGAAAGACAATGCAGGCTCAACAAAGATGTTCCGCGCCGCCGTCAAGGCCAATCCAAAAGGGCCCAACGTTCACTTCGGCCTGGGCTACCTATTGTGGACGCAGAGAATCTACCCTGAGGCTGCGAAGGAGTTTGAGGCCGAGCTCGCCAACGATCCCAATCACGCGCAGTCGATGCTTTACCTGGCCGATACACACCTCCAGTTGAATCAGCCCGAGATCGCGCTTCCGTTGCTCGAAAAGGCGGCGCGATTGGACCCGTCGCTCTCCCTCGTCCATTTGGACCTTGGAATTATCTATGGGGACTCAGGCCGCAACGAAGATGCCCTGCGAGAGTTGACTCTCGCGGCCAAGCTCAAGCCAGATGAAGTGAATGTCCACTGGCGTCTTGCGCGGCTTTACCGGACCTTGGGGAAGAAAGAAGAAGCCAAAGTTGAATTCGAGAAAGCCAGTTCACTGAACAAGGCCGCCGACGACGAACTTTACAAAAAAATGTCCAATGCCCACGCCAGGCCACCTCAGCAAGACGCGCCACAATCAGCGTCACCTAATCCATAGGTTTCGAATCTAGTGAGGATGGGCTGTTGCTTGCGTAGTCTTCTGCCGGGAAAGCAGATCGGCTAGCACCCGCTCCGGACAGAAGTGGTGTGCTTCAATACCCTCTAACTCCTCAGCAGTTTCGATTGCAGTGGCCACTGTCATGAAGCAGTAGAGGCAGCGCGTGTTGTAGGTGCCGTTATCGTTCTGAGTGCGGTTGTACATAACTCCTCGGAAGAGCAAGAGTGATTTTTCGATGCTATTCCGGGTGATGGTTTTGCCCCTGTGATTCACATCACGCGCGTATGTGAGGGGGACCGTCGCAGTGGACCTACCGGTTTTCAAGATGCAAATGTGACTTGTGGTCCAGCTTTAGAGTCAATTGTGGGTTGAATTAGATGGTCTTTACCTGGTTTGTATGACGGCGCAGATACCAGCAGGGCAGATTTCCGGCTTCAGGAAAGAGCGACAGCGAGCAATGCGTGTCTTCTGAGCCAAGATAATCCAACTCTTGTTTGTTGTTCTTAAGCGGAGCCGAAAGAAAATGACTGATCGTCACCTTGGAAACAGGAGATCCGCGCAGCGCGAAGACAATCAAGTCGCTTGCATAAGCGGCGCCACAACCCACGAGCAGCACCACCGCGGTTCGCTGCAGCCATCGCATCATATTTCTTTAACCTTCCTTAAGCCGGCGAGATACATCAGTCAGCGCTACGCCGGTGATTTGGCTTTGGCGCGCAGCGGTCAGACACCGACTCAGTTGCTCAGCGGCTTGTCCGTAACTCAAGCCCTCTGCGCGGATATTTGAGATGCAATTGCGCTCTGCATCCGTGCGCCCCGGACGAGGATCCCAGGTAATGTAGGCCCCCAGCGAGTCAGGTGAACTCAGGCCGGGCCGCTCGCCGATCAGCACCACTGAGATTTTTGCGTCCAGCATTGCGCCGATCTCGTCGCCAATTGCCACACGTCCCTGTTCTACGATGCAGACAGGCGCAATCCTGCAGTCTTTCAGGAGTTGCAGCAATTTCTGCAGGAGTCGAGGAGCGTGCCGCTCGACAGCGAGTGCTGAAAGGCCGTCGGCGACGATTAGCGCCAGATCCGAAGGAACGGGTTTGATCCCGGATAGACTGCGGCGACTCGCATCGTCCAGTTTCCGGCCTAAATCCGGCCGCTGCAGGTAAGTGGCGCGATCGCGCGCGGCGGAGTGAAGGCGAAGAACCGACCCGCCCGCGAGAGCACCCGAAATCTCAGAAATTGTAGCGACGAGCGCGGCAGCCTCCAACCGCGCATGTACAGCGTCGCGGGCCTGCGCGTGAGAGATCTGGAATCGCAGCACGTCGCGGGTCTGCTGGCTCACGCCGGTACGTCCAAGCCCCACTCGCGCAGGCGTGAGTGCCCGAAGCCGTGCGCCAAGGTCCATGCTCGATTTCATCGGCTGATCAATCGGCTCAGTCATCCTTGCAGCAACCTTTCAGGTTGGGATGACTCAAACCTCAGGCGGCCGAACTCATCGCCTGCAAGCCACGCTTCAAACTCCGGGGCCGACTTCAAGCCCAACACCCGACGCAGATAAAGCGCATCGTGAAAGCTGGTGCTCTGGTAGTGCAACATCACATCGTCGGCGCCCGGCACTCCCATAATGAAGTTCACGCCGGCAGTGCCTAGCAGGGTGAGCAGGGCGTCCATGTCGTCCTGGTCTGCCTCGGCGTGATTCGTATAGCAGACATCGCAGCCCATCGGGAGTCCCAGTAACTTACCGCAGAAGTGATCTTCCAGGCCGGCACGCGCGATTTGCTTCCCGTTGTACAGGTATTCCGGGCCAATGAAGCCCACAACAGTATTCACCAGCATCGGCCGAAAACGTCGCGCAACCGCATATGCGCGCGCTTCCAGGGTCTGCTGGTCGACGCCATGGTGCGCGTTGGCCGATAGCGCCGATCCTTGCCCTGTCTCGAAGTACATCACGTTGTCGCCTATCTCGCCGTTCGCACACATGGTGCCCCGTCGCAGCGACTGGCCGGCTTCGTGCGCCTCCTTCAACAGCGCCAGATCCACACCAAAGCTGCGATTTGCCGTCTCGGTTCCAGCGATGGACTGGAAGATCAGATCCACCGGAGCGCCTGCTTCAAGAGCCGCCATTTGAGTCGTGACGTGGGCGAGCACGCAGCTTTGCACAGGAATCTGAAACCTCTGCCGCAAAGCATCGATCATCCGCAGTAGTCGCGTGCTTACCGCAACATTGTCACCTGCCGGATTGATGCCGATCACCGCGTCGCCCGAGCTGAGAAGCAGTCCGTCCAGGATCGATGCCGCAATACCTGCCGCATCGTCCGTCGGATGGTTGGGCTGAAGGCGCACGCTGAGCCTGCCCAGCAGACCAACGGTGGTTCGAAACCGTGTGACTACACGAATCTTGGCGGCGGCGACAATCAGATCCTGCAGTCGCATCAATTTGCTTACGGCCGCGGCCATTTCCGGCGTCAGGCCGGGTGCGAGCGCCGCCAACCTCTCGGTAGTCGCCTCGTCAGAGAGCAGCCAGTCGCGCAGTTCGCCAACCGTAAGCGAACGTACTGGGTCAAACGCTTTCGCATCGTGGGTGTCCACAATCAGCCGTGTCACTTCATCGTCTTCGTAGGGGATCACCTGCTCCGACAGAAAATGCTGCAGCGGCAGATCGGCCAGGGCGCATTGCGCCGCCACGCGCTCCTCCGCCGACTCCGCAGCCAAACTAGCCAGCACATCCCCGCTGCGCAAGGGAGCGGCCTTTGCCAGCAGTTCTCGCAGGTCATTGAATACGTAGCGGTGGTTGCCGATGCTTTGAGAAAAGCTCATGGGATATCGTCAAATCGATTTCATCTCAAGGATAGCCGCAAACGGACTGCGGACGCGTCTCGCATGGCCGATGTTTTACGGGAGAGCGGTGAAGACGTCTTCTAATCGAACTGGGCGGCTATGAATTTAATCAAGCAATCAGGGCCAGCCCATTTCGGCTGGCCCCTTTTGCTTTACAGAGAAGATGCGGAGCTAGGACTTTAATGACGCAGCCCGGGGCGAAACGCCGCTCAGCTCAGCGGCGCGGGCTTCAGCGTAGGCCGCAGCACCCAACACAGCGGCGCGGCTCTCGAGAATCACACGCACCGGCATGTTGATGAGCAATTGACTCAGCCGGCCTTTGTCCGTGAACGCCTTCATGAAAGTGCCGTCCTTGAGCTTCTCCAGGATTCGAGGCCCGATGCCTCCGCCGATGTAAAGGCCGGCGACGGACAGCACCTTAAGAGCCAAGTTGCCTGCCTCGGCGCCATACGCCGAAACGAACATGTCCAGTGTCTTTTCGCAGATTTCGCTTTTGCCTGCGAGCGCCAGTTCGGTGATCACAGAATTGCAGTCCTGAGCTGCGGCGATCTGCTCCGCCAGCCACGCCGGCTCTTCCAAGCCGCGCACCTCGCGCAGAAACTCATAGATGCTGGTCATGCCCATGCCGCTGACCACTCGCTCAAAGCTTATGCGTCCGTTGTACTTCTGCTTGAGGAAGCGCAGTAGATCAATCTCATCCTCATTGCGGGGTGCGTAATCCGCGTGGCCTCCCTCGGAAGGATAGGGGACGTGGATTCGGCCATTCCAGGTGAGCAATCCTTCACCCAGCCCGGTACCCGCGGCGATGAGTGCGCGGTTGCCGATCTGACTCGGGTCACCTTCACTGAGCGTATATACCTGGTCGGAAGAGAGTTCAGCAATGCCGTAACCGTTGGCCTCAAGGTCGTTGATCAGGAACACGTGCTGGATTCCGAGGCTTGCCGCCAGTTCTCGGCTATCCAGCGTCCACGGCAGGTTCGTGAGCCGCAGGCGACCGTCGCGCACTGGGCCTGGCACGCCAAAGCAGGCCGCAGTAGCCTGGTCGGCGCCCAGAAACTCCTTAACGATCTCTTCGAGGCCTGAATAATCCTTGGCCGGAAACCGCTCTTCGCGGGTGTATTTCAACTTGCCATTGGTAAAGTCATACAGCGCCAAGTGAACTTTCGTGCCGCCTACGTCACCCGCCAGAATCATCTTTCTCTCTCCAAAACGCCACAGAAATCCCCGTCTGTTGCGGGTAAAAGCGCAGCAGCGGCCTTATCCAGAAACAGAGTGAGTATACCGCTTGAGGGCCATATCAGTTGACTGGGCAGGCGCTCAAGATCCCGTGGCGCTCTGAAGACCTCGTTTACCACCGCGGCTTTGTCTTCTCCGGCAATCAGGAAAAACACCGACCTGGCATGGTTGATGACGGGCCACGTCAAGGTCAGGCGCCAGGTATCCTTCTGCGGCACCTGGTTTGCAGTGACCAGGCGGCCCAATTCATGGAGGGCAGCCGTGTGGGGAAACAGCGAGGCGGTGTGTCCATCTTCCCCCATGCCGAGCGCAATCAGGTCGAATCGCGGGATTTCGGCGCCCTCCAGCCGAAAGCTGTTGCGGAGTTCCGATTCGTAGCGCGCGGCGGCCACTTCCGGGTCCAGTTCGCCCTCCATCCGATGAATTTGCCCGGGATGAAGCGGCACGTGATCCAGCAGGGCCTCACGCGTCATGTGATAGTTGCTGTCGGCGTTATCAGGAGGAACGGTGCGCTCATCAACCCAATAGAGATCGAGCTTGTCCCAGGGCATGCGCGCGCGCCATGGCTGGCCGGGGTCGGCGAGCAGCCTAAAAGCTGCTTTCGGAGTAGACCCTCCACTGATGGCGATACGCGCCTGACCCTTGGCGGCAACCGCCTCCCCCACCATCTCGACTAAATACTGGGCCGCCCGGCGCGCCAACGACGGCGGATCTGGCTCCACGTAGTACTTGATCGTCAGCTTTCTGGACATGAAGTCATTCCCCTTGTCTCTACGTTACACGGTGGTTATACGGATTCCTTCTAACTCGATCAAGACGGCGGATTCTCGTAACCCGTTGCATGATCGCTGCATTCAACATCCGTGTTGCAGCAGTCGCACTCCGACTCGTGGGTGGCCTTCAAGAGATTATCTTACGTTTCCTGGTGGCGCGTGTCGCGCAGAGAACAAAGGCGGGCATCGCGCCGGCAGCGAGCAATGCCCTCCGCCTACCTCCCCAGGTATACGCGATATTGCAGTTCCAGAATGCCTGCGGCACGGGCGAGGGCAAGTTTGGAGAGATTGAACTGGTAGAGGCTCTCCACGAAGTTGTTCTGTGCACTGGCGAGGGTGGCTTGGGCGGTTACCAGGGGCAGGTTATCGTCCACACCGGCTTTGACGCGATCTGTCTCGTCGCTCAGGGCGCGAGTTGCCAAGTCGACGTTGGAGCGCCCCACCTCGACGAGCCTGGTGGCTGCATCCACATCGAGTAGAGCCGAACGTACCTGCTGGTCGATCCGCTCCCGAAGGTCGTTCAGTTGAGAAGTGACGGCATCGAGCTGCGCGCGGGAAGAGTCAATGTCCCCCCGGAGTCGTGCCTCGCGGAATATCGGTACGCTAAGCGTTCCAATGGCAGCGAACGTCCCATGCGAACCCACCCCGCCCACGTCGGTGATTCCATAGTTGCCGCTGAAGCTTAACGTGGGAAGGCGCTGGCTACGATAGGCCGAATGAACGGCCCTTAGTTCAACCAACTGGCTTTGGAGGTTCTGGTAATCCTGCCGGTTCTTGTAGGCGATGGCGCGTACCTCTTCCGGGGTCTGCGCTGCCAATTCACTGTAAGGCGCGCGATCGGTAAGCGTCACTTTCTGTCCCGGATCAACGCCGATCTCCCGCTTGAGGAGAATGAGGTCCTTTTCAAAACTGGCCTGAGCGGCAATCGACGCCTGTTGCTGCGCCTGTAGTTGAACACGCGCCCGCCGTTCCTCAAGATTCGCAGCCGTGCCAGCCAAGTGCGCTTCGTGAGCCTGGTTCAATAGCACCTGGTCCGCCCGCTCAAGCGCCTGGGCGTTCTCCACCTCGCTGGCAGCCGCAATTGCATGAAGGTAGGCTGAAGCCACCTGCTGCACCACCTCACCCCGCGCTGACATCTTGGCAAAGTGAGCGGCGGAAGTAGCCGCGCCGGCGGCCCTCCAACCGGCAATCACCGGACCAGAGAAGAGAATCTGGTTGAAATGAAGCTGCCCTTCCGTCAGAGTGTCCCGGGTGATAAAGGAAAAACCGGCAGGCATGCCGCTTGGGAAGAGCTTGGCGAACTTATCGATCAGCCCGGGTCCGAAACCCTGTGCTGCCAAGTTGTGCTGATAAAAACCTGAATCGGCCGTGAGCGTGATCGTCGGCAGGAATTGCTGCAAAGCCTGAAGCTTCTCGCCCTGGATGGCCTTTTCAGCATTTTCCGCCTCCTTCAAGCCGAGATTATTCTCAAGCCCGCGACGTACCGCGTCATCCAGCGAAAGCTGAAGTGCCTCCCCAGTGACCGGATGAGCCGTAACGCTGCCATAAAACGGATTAGCAGCCGAGGTCGGATTCTCCTGCGCGCGCAGCGCAGTTCCCATGCCGCCAAAGCAAAGGATAAGAAAAACGGGGACCGCTCGGCCGAATATCCCAAAAGAGACCGGCTCCCCCACCCGCCGGAAGGCAGAATGTCGTGTTCGACTCACTTTCATCCATTCTCTCAAAGTCAACAGAAATCGACTAATCCTTGGATGATGGTGGGGTTAAATGGTGTCCAGAAAATTTTAGGACACCGGCGCCGAGAGGGGTGGCGGCTTGGTCGGTGTGATGACTTCATCATGCTCATGCCCACTGTCACGGTCCTATTTCGCTAACGTCTGGTACGCCGCGGCGATCTTCGCGCGCAAGTCTGTGCCCGCACCCTTGGCGGGGCGATTGGCTGGCTTTTGCTTTTTCACTTCTGGATAGGCTTTTGCTTTTGACGTTGTCGCTGTTTGTTCTTTTGTGAGCTTACGATGTTGGAGAATAGGGATCAGGTCTTGTGGGGATAGTCGCGCATGCTATGAACCCTGCTGACGACCTTCCAGTGCCCTTACCCCCGCATAACGTACCCCTTTCGCTCTTGAAGCAGCGAGCTCAGGGATACGTTAAGCGGTAGCAAGGTCAAACAGAGGGCCAAAAGCAGGTACTTTTCGGTTTCAATGATGCGAGGTACCGAATAGTTGCTTATTCCTCTTCTTCGTCCACGGGGCGTTTGGCGTTGGCGAGGATCTTTTCCGCGACCAGTTGCGGGACGATGTCGTAGTGATTCATCTCCATGCGATAGCTGCCTTTGCCTTGCGTCATCGAAGTCAGCAGCGTGCCGTATGTGAGCATCTCGGCCATCGGAACCTCGGCGTTGATGACCGTAGTGCGGCCCTTGGACTCCATTCCCTGCACGCGGCCACGGCGGCCGTTGAGGTCGCCCATGAGGGTGCCGGCAAATTCATCCGGCGCCTCGATTTCGACCTTCATGATGGGCTCCAGCAGGCATGGCCTGGCCTGTTCCATGCACTTGCGAAAGGCAATGCGGCCTGCCATTTTAAATGACATTTCGTTTGAATCCACATCGTGATAGCTACCGTCGTAGATTGTGGCCTTGAAGTCGACCACCGGGTAGCCGGCGAGATAGCCCCGAGCTGCCGATTCGACAATGCCCTTTTCGACCGCGGGGATAAATTGCCGGGGAACCGACCCGCCGAAAACCTCGACGCCGAACTCGAAGCCGGCGCCGCGCTGCAGAGGCTCCATGCGGATCTTGCAGTCGCCGAATTGTCCGTGGCCGCCGGTCTGCTTTTTGTGCCTGCCCTGGGCCTCAGCGCGGCCGCGAATGGTTTCGCGGTAGGGCACCTTCGGCGCCTTGAGGGTGACTTCAGCGTGGTAGCGCTTCTTGAGCCGGTTGACAATGGCCTCGATGTGCGGCTGGCCTGCGCCCCCAATGAGGAATTCGTTGGTCATGGGGTCGCGGAAAAAGCGAATAAGCAGGTCTTCTTCCATGAGCTTGTGGATGGCGGGTGCAAGCTTGTCTTCGTCGGCGCGGGTCTTGGGCTCGATCGCATAGGTCATGGCCGGTTCGGGCAATGGAACTAGTTCGATCTGCATGTCAGCGCCCTTCTGGCCCAGCGTGTCGCCAGTAAGGGTGTCACGCAGCTTGGCTACTGCTCCGAGGTCGCCGGCGTGCAGTTCAAGTACTTCGACGGCCTTGCGGCCTTGCATCACGCTCAGGTGAGAGAGTCGCTCCTGGCTGCGGCGCGTGTAGTTCTCTACCGTGACGTCATTCTTGATGATGCCGCTTACAACTTTGAAGAAGCTGATGCGCCCCGCGAATGGGTCGGTCATCGTCTTGAAGACAACCAATCCGGCAGGCTCATTGTCGGCAACGTTACGGAAACTGACGCCTGCACCGGCAGTGACAGCCGCATCGCCATTGGTGGCCACGGCTTCGAGCGCGGCGGCCTTGACGGCAATAGGCGCGCGTTCGCTGGCTGCGGGGGCGTAGACTTTGAGGAAATCCAGAAGATGATCGGTGGCCACGTTGCCCAGGCCGCTTGTGAAAAGCACTGGGAAGATGCGGTCTTCGCGGATGGCCTCGTGCAGTGCGGTGATGAGATGCTGCTCCGGTATCGTGCCCTTTTCGAAATACTCTTCCATCAACTCATCTTTTCCCTCGGCAACCAGTTCCACCAACGCCTCGTGGGCGGTCTTGGCCTGACCCGCCAGGCTGGCGGGAATTTCACCGGTGATCTTGCCGCGGCCATCGCCGCCGGGGGTATAGTAGAACGCCTCCATTGTCACGAGGTCGACCACGCCGTGAAAGCCTTCGGCGTCGGAGATAGGCAACTGGACAGGCACACAATTGCGTCCCCAGCGGTCATGCAGATCGTCAATGAGCGCGCTGAGTCCTCCGCCACCGCCGGCCTTGGGATGGTCCATCTGATTGATGACGACGATTCGGGGAACATTGGCCTCTTCGGCAAATCTCCACACCCTCTCGGTAACCGCTTCAACGCCGTTCTGGGCGTTAACGACCACGACGGCAGCTTCAACCGGCAACAGTGCGGCGCGCGCTTCGTGGGCAAACATGTGGAAGCCGGGCGTATCAACGAAATTGATCTTGACTCCTTGCCACTCGGCGAAGGCGACGGCGTTCTGCATCGTGGTGCCGCGGGCGATCTCTTCCTCGTCGTAAGCGGTGACGGCCGTTCCATCCTGAACGCGGCCCTGGGTGGGCGTCATTTTCGCGGCATGCAGCAGCGCGGCAATCAAGGTGGATTTGCCGCTGTGCGCATGCCCCACTACAGCTACGTTGCGGATCTCACTTCCCTGGTACGTTTTCATTTGTTTCTCCTAATTTGCTGCGGAATTGTGCGTGACATGGGTCTGTGGTCTCCCCGCCTTTCGCCGAAAGGCCGGCAATAGGGTGGGGCAACCGGGAGTTGTGGGACTGCGAAAGCAATGAACCGCAGGTCCTTCGAACGCCGCAGTTGCGGCGCTCTTCGCTCAGGATGACGATCTTTCGGAGTGAGGTTCCCGATGGGAGATGCGATGCCTGTCAACTTTGGGTAGAGACGGCACAGGGAAACCGCGGGGACGTCGCTTGGGGCGTCCAGATGGCCGGTTTGTGCGGCCAAGGCTCCCGGTCTGCCGTCTTCCTCGTCCATGCGGAGGGTCTCCGGCAGGCGCCTGGCAGATGAAAGAGAGATGGATCCGCCGGGCGTCTATCAGTTGAGAAACGGATGCTATCACAGGGGGAGTGTGAACGTCTTGTGACTCGGGGCACATGTTCAGTTGGCGCATGTCCGCCGCCCAAACCGTCTGGAACGGCGAGAGGATCCTACCAGCGCAGAAGGGGCACCAGGCTGGAATAGTCGTCGGTCCAGAGTTTGAGGCCAGGTTTCAGCGACGCCGGCCTGGCATGGCTGACCAGTTCAGGCTGGCTGAAGAAATCAGGGTTGTCGGTGAGGAGTATCCAGGTGGCGCTGTATTCGCCGCGTTCATCGGAACTGAGGCTTGACACGCGCATCGCCTGCATGCCTGCCGAGGCGGCAAGCAGGGCGATTGCCGGCTCGAGATAGACATGCTGATTTGAGACGTGGAAAGCGAGAATCCCGTTTGGAGCCAGGTGCCTGCGGTACACGGCAAGGGCCTGCTTGGTGAGCAGATGCAATGGAATGGCGTCGCCCGAAAACGCGTCAACGACGAGTACATCGAATTGCTGCGACAGTTCGCGGGCCAGGGATGTACGTGCATCGCCTTCAATAATCTGGATATGTGCGCCGGAGTCGCGAATATAGGTAAAGGCATCCTGCGCGATGGGCGCGACGGCAGGGTTGATCTCGTAAAAGCGAATGTTATCGCCTGGACGGCCGTAGGCGGCCAGCGTGCCCACACCCAGACCGATTACGCCGATGTTGCGCGCGCGACCCTGGCAACAGAAACGCAGGGCGAGGCCGACGCCCGAATCCTCTGCGTAGTACGTGGTGGGCATGTGGCGTAACTGATCGGTGCCGAAGATCTGAGTACCGTGCTGGATGGCGCCATTCGTAAGGGTGCGCACGGTGGCCCCAGGATAGCTGTGATCCTGTTTCACCCGCAGGCTGCCATAGAAGTTGCGCACAGCGACCGTGGTGTCACGTTGATAGGCGATGTGAACGAGAACTGTAAGAAACAGCAGCGCCACGCTGGCAACAGACCAGAGGAGACGTTGGCTCCAACCGCCCGCCCAAGTAACCGCGAGCGCGAGCAGGGCGGTGATGAAGAACGTGATGGCAAGATCGTAATTGAAGGAGAAGATCAAGGGGGCTGCGATGCCGATCAGAAACGATCCCAGGGCGCCGCCCGCGGCAAACAGCAGGTAGTACAAGGTGGATTCAGATGGGCGCGCCGGTCGGAGCGCATAGGTTTCGGTGTGGCAAAAGAGGCAGGCGGCCAGGACTTCGATCAGGAAAAAGACGATGGCGATCCGCAAGGGCAGCGACACGTCAACGTGGGAGAGCATGTAGCCCAGGCTGCCCAGCATGACGACGAGGAAGCGGGAGAGAATGCCGCGGGCCAGGAGGCGCGGAAACTGGAAAGCAAGAATCAGCGTGACGAGGTAAACGGCAAGAGGAAGTATCCATAAAAGCGGGATGGCGGCAACATTGGAGGTGAGATAGCTGGTGACGGCGCTCAACTGCATGGCGGCGCCCATAGGCAAGAGAACCCATAAGACTTTGCGCCCGAACGTCGCGGGAGGAATGGCGGATTCGTCAACGATCGGCCGTGGCGAAGTGACAGCAGCCGATCGTGCCCTGGCGGCCAGCGCAGCGGAGAGCAGGGCAAAGGCCGCAAATCCGCAGCTCCAGGTGAGGCGCTGCGCCTGCAGGGTGAAATGGGGTTCGATCACCGTGGGATAAAGGCCCAGCGCAAGCAAAGAAGCGAGGTTGGACAGCGCGTAAAGGCGGTAAGGAATTCCTGTTGTTTCCAAGCGCGCCAACCAGACCTGCAAAAGTGGACTGGTGGCGCCGAGCATAAGGAACGGAAGACCGATAGAGAGACCGAGAGCAACGAAAATTGTCGTCAGGGGATGTGCGGCGCCGCTGCCCGAACCCAGGCTCCTCACAGCCCACGCGACGGCCGAAACTGCGGCGAGCACAAGGAGGAGAAAGTGCAGATTCCATTGCGATCGACGCGCCTGCCAATGCGCGTAAAGATAGGCCACCAGAAGTGCTGTCTGAAAGAACACCAGGCACGTGATCCAAACCTCAGCCGATCCGCCGAGAACGGGCAGCAACTGTTTTGCCGCGATTGGCTCAACGAGAAACAGCAGGAACGACGCCAGAAAGACCGCGCCTCCAAACAGCAACCGCATATGACTCATGCTCAACCCCAGGTTTCCGCGGACCGGCCAGTGCCACAATGCGGCCAGGACGCATCGACCGAACTCGATCACATAAAAAGCGGATGCTATCACAGCGCGGATGGGAGTTTGGAGTAGCCGAAGGCAAGACACGTTCTGAATGCGTGGTAGAGTCAGTTCACCTCGCTCCATCCCCATTCGTGCAATCCGTAATCTATGAGGGAGATGTCCATGCTTACTGCGGGACTTACACCGGACGAAGCCGCTTCCCTTTCGGCGCATACCGATGCGGAGACGACTGCAATCGGCGCCTCTGCCCAGCGTATGGCAGGGCGACGGCTGATTCCGGTGATTGCGGTTGGCTACGGACTGGCCTATATGGACCGCGTCAACATCAGCTTTGCTTCGCTGCAGATGAATCGGGACCTTCACTTCAGCGCCACCGAGTATGGAATGGGCGCGGGGTTGTTTTTCATTGGCTATGCCCTGTGCGAGGTGCCTTCCAACTTGCTCATGCTGCGGTTCGGCGCCAAGCGCTGGCTGGCGCGGATCATGTTTACATGGGGACTGCTGGCGGCGGCGACGATGTTTGTCCGCACACCGCTCCAACTGGACGTATTGCGGTTTCTTCTGGGGATGGCAGAGGCCGGTTTCTTTCCGGGGATCATCTATTACCTCACGCTGTGGTTTCCGGCACGCATGAGGGCGCGGGCAGTGAGCCGCTTCTATATTGCACTTCCGCTCGGTTCAACGGTGATGGGCTCGGTGGCTGGATGGCTGCTTGGACTTGGAGGCAAGCTGGGGCTGGCAGGGTGGCAATGGCTCTTTCTCCTGGAAGGCATACCGTCGATTCTGTTCAGCCTGGTGATTTTGTGGCTGCTGCCGAACAGCCCGGCTGATGTTTCGTGGCTTACCCTGGACGAAAAGGCATGGCTGAAAAGACAACTCGATGCCGATGGCGCACAAGCGTACCTGGGCCATGATGCGGGAGTGATGCAGGCGCTGATCTCGCCCAAGGTGTGGATGATTGGGCTGTTCTTCTTTTGCGTCCTCACCTGCAATTACGGCTTCCAGTTTTCCGCACCTGCCATTTTGTTGGGCGTCACAGGTTGGAGCGTTGCGCGGGTAGGCTACCTGGTGGCTGCGTTTGGGCTGGCCGGTGCGGCTGCAATGCTGGTGGGCGCTGCACTCTCTGACCGCACGGGCGAGAGACGGCTGCATGTGATTGTGCCGTGCACAGTAATGGGAGCGGGATATCTTGTGGCGAGTTATGCGAGTCAGCCGTGGCTGGTGGTAGCGTCACTGGCGATCAGCTTTATTGCATACAACGCACTGCAAGGGCCGGCCTTAGCGATACCTACGGAGTTTCTTGCGGGCCGTGCAGCGGCGGCGGGCATCGCGGCGATGAATACAATCACCATGTTCAGCGGGTTTGTAGGACCCTACTGGATGGGTGTGATGAAGGATATGACCGGGAACTACCAGGTGGGTATCCGTGGATTGCTGCTGCCGAGCCTCGGCGCCGCGGTTGTGATGTTTGCACTCACGCGAAGCCTGGCGCGGCGAACGGTTTTGAAGGACGGAGCCAGGCTACTGGAAAAGACGACCTAGGGCCATAGAGGGTCGAACGCATGGCCCTTGATCCCCCATCCAAACTTGCGTTTCGGCGCAAGGGCCCACAGCGGACACGCAAATGTCAACAACCGCTGTAATGGTGCGAAGAGGGAGTGACCACTACAAAAGCGACTCAGACCTCAACCCCCATCGCGGCGGATGCCAAAGTGGTTCTCGGACATGAGACTCCGCATTGGGGGGGTGGGATTACTGGGTTACTGCGGCGGGCAGAATGTCTTCTACATCGACCCACTGCGTGGGGTAGTTACCTGTGTAGCAAGCGACGCAGAAGCCGTTGTGTTCGCCTCCGTCGCAGCACCTGAGCAAGCCGCCAAGGGAGAGATAGGCAAGCGAATCGGCCTCGATGTAGTGGCGAATCTCTTCGATGGATTTGTTGGCGGCGATGAGGTCGCGCTTGCTGGGCGTGTCTACACCATAGAAACAGGGCGAGATTGTGGGCGGGCAACTGATGCGGAGATGCACCTCGCTGGCGCCGGCGCCGCGCACCATGCGCACAATCTTGCGGCTGGTAGTGCCGCGGATGATGGAGTCGTCGATGAGAATGACGCGCTTGCCTTCAAGGAGATTGCGCACCGGGTTGAGCTTGAGCTTGACGCCGAAATCGCGCACGCGCTGCTCGGGCTCAATGAACGTGCGGCCGACGTAGTGGTTGCGGATGAGACCGAAGCGGAAAGGAAGGCCGGCTTCCTCCGCGTAGCCGAGTGCCGCGGTTACGCCCGAGTCTGGCACTGGAACGACAACGTCTGCTGAAACTCCGGACTCGCGGGCGAGTTGGCGGCCCATCTGCTCACGGCTCTCCTGGACCCAGCGGCCATAGATGCGGCTGTCTGGGCGGGCGAAGTAGACGTGCTCGAAGATGCAGCTCGATTGCGGGACACCGGTGGCGTACTGTCGGCTGGTGACGCCGTCTTCGGTGACCATAACCAATTCTCCGGGGAGCACATCACGCTCGTACTCGGCGCGGAGCAGGTCAAAGGCACAGGTTTCCGAAGCAAAAACGATGGTATCGGGGCCGTCAGGATTCTTGATGCGGCCCATGGAGAGCGGCCGGAAACCGCGAGGGTCGCGTGCGGCAAAGATGCGGTCACGGGTCATCATCACGATCGAGAAGGCACCCTCGACCTGGCCGAGCGAATCGGCTATGGCGTCGACAAGAGAGCCGGCGCGAGAGTGGGCGATGAGCTGGACGATGATCTCCGAGTCAGAGGTGGTCTGGAAGTAGGCCCCGTCTCGTTCGAGGCGGGTGCGCAGGTTGCCCAGGTTCACCAGGTTGCCATTGTGGGCAATGGCGATGAGTCCCTTGGTGGAGTCGACCCGTATGGGCTGCGCGTTCAAAAGGGCCGAGTCGCCTGTAGTGGAGTAGCGCGTGTGGCCGATGGCCATGTGGCCGGGAAGTTTGGCGAGAACATCGTCGGTGAAGATTTCGGAGACCAAGCCCATGCCCTTGATGTTGGCCAGGTGCTGGCCATCGGCGGTGGCAATTCCAGCGGACTCCTGGCCGCGATGCTGGAGGGCGTAGAGGCCGAGGTATGTCTGACGAGCGGCGTCAGGATGGCCATGAATGGCAACCACGCCGCATTCCTCGCGAAGCTTGGGATCGGAGTCCGAAATGACGGAGTCTCGCGGCAACGTGTCCTCGGCGTGAGGGCAGTTTGATGCGGCCGCCAGGAATTCTGAAAGATCGGGGACCCCATTGACTCCCTGGTAGAGCAATCGGCTCATGCCGACACCTCGTCGTGGAGTGTGGCTTCAAGGGCTGTAGCCCAAGGCTTGCACAGATCGGCGAGCGGTGTGGAGAGGAAGGTGTTGTGGTAGACGGAGATTACGAGACGATCGCCGCCGGTAGTGCCGATGCGTGCGGCATAGAAGTTAAACTCGTCGGCAAGTTCTTCGATTGCAGAGACCTGGCTCGGATCGGTCGTGAGCAACATGGTGGTAGCCGGCTCAGCGAAGAGTCCAAAGAGGGGATGAACCATAAGCGATTGGTCCTGCTCGATTGTGGCGCCGATCTGGTTTGCGAAGGCGGCCTGGGACAGGGCTACCGCAATGCCACCGTCGGAGATGTCGCGCGCGGAGCGAACAAGCTGGCGGTCTGCCAGCACCTGCAGGAGCGTGTGCAGGTCGGCCTCGGCGTCGAGATCGAGCGGAGGGGGCTGGCCCCAGATGCCCCCTAGCACCACCTTGGCATATTCCGATGAACCGAACGCGACAAGTTCCGGGCTCGCGGTGGGATCGGCCCGGGGAGCATCTTCCGGAATGACCACCGGCTCGTCCCCAAGTACACCTGGAACCAGTTGAGATTCAGCTTCGACCGGTTGGGGATGAAAGGGTACTTCCAGATCAGGGTTGGGCTCTTGCCCGGCAGGAATTGGCCAAAGCAGCAAGATCGCATCTCCAGCCTGTTGGAAGTCCGCCGGAACGGCCTTGGTAACGTCATCAAGGATACCCACGACACCCAGAACAGGGGTGGGGTAGATGCCTTCCCCGCGCGTCTCATTATAGAGCGAGACATTGCCACCGGTGATGGGCGTGCCGAGGGCGATACAGGCTTCGCTGATGCCGTCGATGGCGGCGGAAAGCTGCGCCATGATTTCAGGCTTCTCGGGATTGCCAAAGTTGAGGCAGTTGGTGGCGGCGACGGGAGTAGCACCCGAGGCAGCCACTTTGCGGGCGGCCTCAGCTACGGCGTGCATCGCGCCCAGTTTGGGATCGAGATAGGCCCAGCGGCCGTTGCCATCGAGGGCCATGGCTAGTCCACGCTCGTGCCCCGGCGTGCCGGTGCCCTTGATGCGCATGATGCCAGCTTCCCCTCCCGGCCCTTGGACGGTGTTGGTCTGAACCATCGTGTCGTACTGCTCATGGACCCAGCGCTTGGAGCAGACATTGGCGCTGGCTAGCAGCTTTTTCAAATCGGCAGCATAGTCGCGGTCTTCCGCAAGACTGGATTGCACGTCGACCGGGGGTTCATGCGGAACGGGAGCTTTCCACGTGCCGACTGGCCGGTGGTAGAGCGGTGCCTCGTCCGTGAGCGACTGGTTGGGGATATCGGCCATCAGCACCCCGTGATGACGAATGCGCAGCCGCGATTCCGGCACGACTGTGCCCACAATGACTGCGTCAAGACCCCACTTCTCGAAGACACGTTGGACTTCTTGCTCTCGGCCCTTTTCTGCCACCAGCAGCATGCGCTCCTGGCTTTCAGAGAGCATGATTTCGTAGGCACTCATACCGGTCTCACGCTGCGGGACGAGATCCAGTTCGACGTCGAGCCCCACACCTCCGCGAGCGCCCATTTCGCAGGTGGAACAGGTGAGACCGGCTGCGCCCATATCCTGAATGCCAACGATTGCGCCGGTCTTCATGGCCTCAAGGCAAGCTTCCAGGAGCAGCTTTTCCATAAACGGGTCGCCCACTTGGACATTGGGGCGTTTCTGTTCCGAACCTTCCTTGAATTCCTCGCTGGCCATGGTCGCGCCGTGAATGCCGTCGCGGCCCGTCTTTGCGCCTACATAGATGACCGGATTTCCCGTACCGGTGGCCTTGCCATAAAAGATCTCATCCTTGCGGACCATGCCGAGGGCGAAGGCGTTTACGAGCGGGTTGCCGCTGTAGCACGGCTCAAACTTGGTTTCGCCGCCGAGATTTGGCACGCCGAAGCAGTTTCCATATCCGGCAATGCCGCTGACCACTCCTTCTACGATGGAGTGATTCTTCGCGATGAGTTCTGGCTCGCCACCCGGTTCGGGTGCAATGGGACCAAACCGCAGGGAATCCATGACCGCAAGGGGCCGCGCACCCATGGTGAAGATGTCGCGAAGGATACCACCGACGCCCGTGGCCGCCCCTTGAAACGGCTCAATGTAACTGGGATGATTGTGGCTCTCGATCTTGAATGCACAGGCCCAGCCCTCGCCTACGTCGATGATGCCGGCGTTTTCGCCTGGTCCCTGCACGACACGATCGCTCTTGGTGGGCAGGCGCTTCAGGTGCACGCGGCTCGACTTGTAGGAACAGTGCTCGCTCCACATTACGCTGTAGATGCCAAGTTCGGTGAGAGAGGGGGTGCGTCCAAGGGCAATCAGGATGCGGCTGTACTCTTCCGAAGTGATGCTGTGTTGTGCCAGCAACTCCGGGGTTACCGCAACCGGATCGGGAACAAATGCAGAGGAGGCGGTGTTCATCACGATTGCCTCCATTGTCGCATGGTAAGCGCAGTTGACGACTGGGCGGTTCGTGCGAAATGCCTGACTGACCCCAATACCCCATTTCCTTTGCTGCAAGATCAGGAAGGATTGCCCCGGTTGCGCCCGGCTCGCCAGCCAAACTAGAGTCGCGTGGCCCACAAGGCAAGGGGCAAGTCTTGTATCGACCCACCCAACGCCAAATCGATACTTTGAGTCGCGCCCCCCCCCGCGGCCGGGCTGGCGGAACGGG
>VFSW01001124.1_pt1 | contig 40230 bp, 35 predicted proteins | sample 5358111 | NCBI WGS metagenome assembly VFSW01 (sample SAMN11554181, study PRJNA540505) | mine drainage metagenome | isolation source: sediment from site ElyBrook_90M | place: USA: Ely Copper Mine, Vershire, VT | collected 2017
GAGCAGCGCTTCGGCGTCGGCAGACTGGCCCTGGGACAGCAGAATGTGGGCGAGTGCGGCGGTGGCTTCGGGATCTTGCGGGACTAGAGCGAGGTAGCGGTGGTAGGCGCGCTCGGCGGCGGGAAGGTCGGCGGAGGCCTCGGCGATCTGCGCGGCGAGCAGGATGTCTTCGGGAGCTTCCGGGGTGAGGTTGAGGGCGGCAAGAAGTTCGGCGGAGGCAGCGGCGAGGTTGGGGGGCGTGGACTGCCGGTCGATCTGGGCGAGGGCGCGGTCGGCGCGGGCCTTCAAGGCGGGCGCGGTGTCGGGCAACGCAATGGCGGTGAGCAGTTCGGTGCGCGCTTCGGTCGGGCGCGCTGTGCGGGCCAGAAGCAGACCGAGCGCGACGTGCGCGGGGGGGAAGAGCGGGTTGGCGGAGATGGACTGACGGTAGCAGGACTCGGCAGTGAGGGCTTGCGGATGGGGGTTTGCCGCGGTGGGAGCGGTTGCGGCGGGCCGCGGTGCGGCACCGGGGCCGAGGGCTTCGAGGGCCAGGCCAAGATCGTAGAGCACCTGGGGGTTGTTGGGGGTCTTGGCGTCAAGACCGGTGAGGAGCGAGAGCGCGAGGGAGAAGTCGCCCGCGGCGAGCGCGTCGTTGGCCTGCTGGATGAGCGCGGTCTGGGGCGCGGGTTCGCTGTCCGAACCGGAGAAGTCCTGCGCGGAGAGTGCGAAGGGGAGCAGGACAGTGACGAGCAGGAATCTTGTCGCGCAGTCTGCCCACCCGGCGCGGGGAGCGGGCGAGGCATGGGACGACCGTCCGTCAGGCGGTGCGGTGCGGCGGTGCGGGTTGAGTGCGGCGATTGGCGTGGATGCCCCCATAGATAAGTTAGGCCATATCGGTCGGTAGCCTGAAAGGCCGATGCAACGATGAAAGGGTAGAGCACGGGCCTTCAGCCCGCAGGGGGTGGTGGGGGTGCATCCCTTCGGCCCTCGCCCAAGGCTAGTATAGGACGGGCCATTGGCCTCTGCCCATGCATCCTGTTCCTCCTGCATCCTCGATCCGGCCAGACGACCCGGCAATCCCAGCTAAATTGCACGGGAACCACGTTTGGTACGCGATATCCACGAGTTTTTAATGAAGGGAGCGCGAACCCCCTTGATTGACGGGAGCGCGCAACGCATACTCGCAATAGAAGCAAGTGTACGGTTCCTGTCGAGACCAATCCGTGACCCGATACAGCCGTCAAGACGTTCTTCGAATCCTGCACCTGCGAGCGCGCCAGCTAGCCGCGTGGGAGCACGCGGGTCTGATTCCGACCAGCGACAACTACTCCTTCGAGGATCTCTCCCAGTTGCGCACGCTGCGGACACTGCGTGCCACCCGCATCACCGCCAAGAACATCCGCGAGTCGGTGGAGGCCATGCGCAAGAGCGCGGGCATGGGCAATCCGCTGACCGAGGCAAGCGCCGTCGGCCACGGCGCGCACCTCAGCTTCCGCCACAACGGTGCGCTGGTCGATCCTGTCACCCGCCAGCTTGCCTTCGACTTCGATGCGGGCGCGAACCGTCAGTTGAGCATCGTCGGCGCCGCCGCCTTCACGCCCGTCCATCCGCCCGACGTGCAGGAGATGTTTCAGCGCGCCGTGCGTCTGGAAGAGGTTCCCGCCACCATCCCCCAGGCCGCCGACCTGTATCGCAGCATCCTCGCCCTGCGCCCGATGTATGCCGCGGCGGCCATCAACCTGGGGACCATCCACTACAACCTGCGCGAGTTCACCCTGGCCGAGCAGCTCTACCGTCAGGCCACCGAGGCCGACCCTGAGTACGCGCTCGCCTTCTTCGACCTGGGCAACGTGCTCGACGAGATGAAGCGCCTGCCCGACGCCATCGCCGCCTATCAACGCGCCATCGCCCTAGTTCCGCAGTACGCCGACGCGCATTACAATCTGGCCCTCGCCTACGAACGGCAGGGCCACCGCCGCCGCTCGCTGCGCCACTGGCTCACCTACGTCCGGCTCGACCCCATCGGCCCGTGGGCCAACCACGCCAAGGCGCAGGCCAAGAGCATCCTCAGCACCGAGCGGCTCTCCATCGTCAGCCGCGCTGGCCGTCTGGTCCAGGCGGGATAGAATTCCGCGTTAGCGAAAAGTGTTGTGCGGGCTGGCCCGCGCGTGTTCTCATCTTCCTGTCCCGAAACGATCTGAACGCTGTCCCGGCCCCAAAGGCCACAAGGAGCGACTCCATGCTGTACCACGTCACACGCAACGGACAGAACTACGGCCCCTACACGCTGGAAGACCTGCAGCGCTACGTCGCCAGCGGCAACGTACTGCTCACCGACCTGGCCAAGAGCGACGAGATGTCCGAGTGGGTACCGGTCTCGCAGGTGCTGGCAGTGTCGCCGACGGCCCGCGTGGCCGACGCGCAGCCCTATCCACAGGTTTTCCCCTATCCCGACGCTCCCAACCTGCACTGGGCGCTGGTGCTGCTCATCGGGATCTTTACCTGCGGACTCTTCAGCATCGTATGGATGTTCGTGCAGGCGGCATGGATGCGCAGGGTCAACCCGCGCAGCAACGCCATCTTCTACTACATCGCCTACGCCATCACCGGGTTCGGCGGCGGCATCGCCCGGTTTGCGCTGATTGCGTCGACCGGGTTTCACAACCCGTATATCGCGCTGGGCATTCCGCTCTCGCTGCTGTCGTTTGTCCTGATTGAACTCGCCTTCTTCGATATGCGCCGTTCCATGGAAGAGCACTTCAACGGGGCGGAGCCGGTCGGCCTGACGCTCAGCGGAGTGATGACGTTCTTCTTCGGCCCCTACTACTTCCAGTACCACATGTCGCGGATCAACGAACTGAAGCGCATGGCCCGCTACCGTGGCGCGGCGGTCTGATGCGCCCGCTCTCGAACCGCGCAGTTCGGGTGCCCCATCCATTCCGCAACCAGCGCGGAATGGGTGGGACTGCCCAGCGCGATGCAGGCAACCAATCCCTGCGCCACCGCCGCACTTTGGCCCACGCGCTGCTGGCAGCGGGCTTGCTGCTCTGTGCGATGCTCCTGGTCTACCCGCCATCGCGTGCGAGCTTCTATCCCACCTGTCCCATCCACCAGTCCCTGCATCTCGACTGCCCCGGATGCGGCTCTACCCGCGCGCTCTCCGCGTTGCTGCATGGACATCTGCGCGCGGCTTTGCGCTGCAACGCGCTCTTCGTCCTGCTTCTCCCCTTCGCGCTGGCCTTCGCCGCCGAAAGCTATCGCCGAGCCGTCCGCCCCGGCATCTTCCGCTGGCCCCAGCCGCCCGCCGCAGCCCTCTACAGCACTCTTGCGGTCGCGGCTCTCTTCACGGTCGTCCGCAACCTGCCGCGCTGACGCCGCGCTCAGCGTCCGCGCGGAGCCTCAGGCTCTGGATTGTGCCAACTGTCGCCCGGCCCCAGCAGCGCGTCGGCCTCTTTCGGCCCCCAGCTTCCACGCGGATATGGATGCGCCCGTCCGTGCTTCTTCAGCACCGGATCGACCACCGCCCACGCCGCCTCCACCGCGTCCTCGCGGGTGAAGAGCGCTCCGTCGCCGACCATGGCAGCGCCCAGCAGCCGCTCGTACGGGGCCTCCTGGCCCACCAGCTCCTCGCACAGAAACAGTTCGCGCTGGTCCCCCACGAACTCCTTGCCTGGAGTCTTCACCCGCGTCGCCAGCGCGATGGCCGCATCCGGCGAGAGGCGGAAGCGCAGGTAGTTCGCCCGGCCGGTCGTCGGCAGAGAGTCGTCGAAGAGCCGCTGCGGAGCGGGCTTCAGTTGCACCAGAATCTCCGTCGCCGTCGTCGCCAGGTACTTGCCTGAGCGCAGAAACCACGGCACTCCGGCCCATCGCCAGGAGTCGATCGAGAGGCGCAGCGCACAGAAGGTCTCCACGTCGGAGTCCCGCGCAACGTCCTGCTCCTCGCGATAGCCCGCATACTGCCCGCGCACCAGATCGCGCGGCTTCAGCGGCAGCATGGCCTCGAAGACCTTCGCTTTCTCCACCTGCACCGCCCCGTAGTCTCTGGTCGCCGGCGGCTCCATCGCAAGCAGCGCGACGATCTGGAACAGGTGGTTCTCGATCACGTCGCGCAGGCAGCCCGCCGTCTCGTAGAACGCGCCGCGGTTCTTCACCCCGAAGTCCTCGGAGAGGGTGATCTGCACGCTGGCCACATAGTTGCGGTTCCAGATCGGCTCCAGGAAGGAGTTGGCGAAGCGAAAATACAAGATGTTCATGATCGCCTCCTTGCCCAGGAAGTGGTCGATGCGGAAGATGGAGTCCTCGGGGAAGGCCGCGCGCGCCACCTGATTCAGGTCCCGCGCCGATGCCAGATCGCGTCCAAACGGCTTCTCCACGATCACCCGCGCGTCCTTCGCCAGACCCGCCGTGTTCAGTCCCGCGATCACGGTCTCGAAGAGCGCCGGTGGAATCGCCAGATAGTGCGCCGGTCGCCGCGCACGGCCCAACGCCTGCCGAATCGCCGCATAGGTGGACGCCTCCGTGTAGTCTCCGCTGACATACTGAATCCGCGAGAGCAGTTGTTCGAGTGCGCGCGGATCGTCGATCCCGCCCGCCTTCTTGCCTCCGCCAGAGCGTTTAATGCTGTCTGTAATCCGCCGCTTCAGCCGCTCCACGCTCCACTTCGGGAAGGCCACGCCGATCACGGGGACCTTCAGCCCTCCGCGCTTCACCATTGCGTAGAGCGCGGGAAAGATCTGTTTGTGGGCAAGGTCCCCCGTCACTCCAAAGACCACCAGCGCGTCGGATTTCAACTCCGCCATCAAGCTCCACCTTTCTCGTCCGCAGTCTTCTCCAGATGCCCGCCAAACTGGTAGCGCAGCGCCGACAGCATCTTGTCGGCAAAGTCGTCCTCGCCGCGCGAGCTGAAGCGCTCATACAGTGCAGCGCTCAGCACCGGGGCAGGCACAGCCTCGTCGATTGCCGCGCGGATCGTCCAGCGCCCCTCGCCGGAGTCCGAGACCCGTCCGGCAAACTTCTCCAGATCGGGACTTCCCATCAGCGCCGCAGCCGCCAGATCCAGCAGCCACGACGAGATCACGCTGCCTCGCCGCCAGACCTCAGCGACATCCGTCAGATTCAGATCATACTGATAGTGCTGCGGGTCGCGCAGCGGAGTCGTCTCCGCATCCACCGCGCTCGTCTGCTTGCCCACGTTGGCGTGGCGCAGGATGTTCAATCCCTCCGCATAGGCCGCCATCATCCCGTACTCGATGCCGTTGTGGACCATCTTGACAAAGTGGCCCGCGCCGCTCGGCCCGCAGTGCAGATAGCCCTGCTCGGCGGTTCCTGCGATCTTTTCGCGCCCCGGAGTCCGCGCAATCTCCCCCATCCCCGGAGCAAGGCTGCGAAAGACCGGGTCGAGCCGCGCGACCACAGCCTTCTCGCCCCCAATCATCAGGCAGTAACCGCGGTCCGCCCCCCAGACTCCGCCGCTCGTCCCCGTGTCCACAAAGTGAATGCCCTTTGCCTTCAACTGCGCAGCGCGGCGAATGTCGTCGTGATAATAGGAGTTCCCGCCATCGATCACCACATCGTCCGCCGCCAGCAGGGGAACCAGTTGGTCCAGCGTCGCATCCACCACGCCCGCCGGGACCATCAGCCACACCGCGCGCGGCGTCTTCAGCGTCCGCGCAAACTCCGCCAGCGACCCCGCACCGACCGCGCCCGTCTTCACCGACGCCGCCACCGACGCCGCAGACATGTCGTAGACCACGCACCGGTGCCCCGCCTGTTGCAAGCGCGACACCATGCTGGCCCCCATCCGCCCCAACCCGATCATCCCCAGTTCCATGCAATCTCCCTCCCTACAGCCTCTCACTCCGCAGTCCCGCTCGATGGACGCATCTCCGTCTCTGACTCAGATGCGCCAACCACCCCCCCACCCTGGCACCATCGCCTCCCAGCCAATGCCGGACAGGCTCCCGCGCTCCTCACTCGGTCCGAGATGGCCCAGGTGCGAGGTGTCTTCCACACGCCCCACAGGTTCAATGTGACATACATCACAGCAGTGCGTCGAGCAATCAATTAGCCTGAGACTGTCGATAGATTTCAAATGTCGCAGTGCCGGAAGTCCGAGCGGGCATCCTCGGAGGATCGCAGAGGGAAATCTTGATTCGATGCGGGATGGCCCAATGAACACGACAGTCATCGTTGGCGGCGGCATCGCCGGACTGGCGACTGCGTTCTCTCTGAGGGAGAGCGGCCCGCGGAATTTTCTGCTGCTCGAGTGCTCGCCCCGGTGGGGCGGGAAGATCGTCTCTGCCCACCAGGACGGCTTCACCATCGAAGGCGGCCCGGACTCGTTCATCACCCAGAAGGCGGCGGCGCTGGATCTGTGCAAGCGGCTTGGGCTGGGCGATCAACTGGTCGGCTCCAACAGCGGGAAGTCTGCCGCGACCTACATCTGGAGCGGTCGCCGTCTGCACCCAATGCCAGAGGGAATGATGCTGATGGCCCCGACCATGGTGCTGCCGTTCCTGCGCTCGCGGCTGATCTCCTGGCCGGGAAAGTTGCGCATGGGAATGGAGGTCTTCATCCCACGCGCGCGCGACAACCAGGATGAGAGTCTCGCCGGATTTGTGCGTCGGCGACTGGGCAACGAGTTGCTCAACAAAATTGCAGGGCCGTTGATGGGAGGGATCCATGCGGCGGACCCGGAGCGGCTCAGCCTGAAGAGCACCTTCCCCCTGTTTCTGGAGATGGAGCGCAAGCACGGAAGCCTTCTGCGCGGCATGATGAAGCGGCCCAAGCGGCCAGCCGCGCATGGGGCAAGTCCCACGTCGATGTTTATGACGCTGCGCGGCGGTTTGCAGCAGCTCTCGGACGCGCTGGTGGCGCAGTTGCCTGAGGAAAATCTGCGCGCCGGGTGTGGCGTGCTCTCGGTTTGTCGCTTCGAGGGCCGCTACAGGATTACGCTGAGCGACCGGAGTTCCGTTCTGGCGGACGATGTGGTCTTTGCCACACCCGCCTACGCAACGGCGGACCTGGTGCAGGAGGCCGATCCTGTGCTGGCGGCCCGGTTGCGCGGGATCCGCTATGTTTCGACGGCGACCGTCTCGCTGGGATTCCGGCGCAGCGACGTGGCCCATCCGATGCAGGGCGCGGGCTTCATCGTCCCCCACAGCGAGGGACGCAGGATCACGGCCTGCTCGTGGTCGTCGGCCAAGTTCAACCATCGCGCGCCTCAGGACCGCGTTCTGTTGCGCGTCTTCATCGGCGGCGCGCTCGCGGAAGACCTCGCCGAACAGGACGACGAAGCGCTGGTGCGACTGGCCCGCGAGGAGTTGCAGGAGATTATGGGAATTACCGCGACGCCGCTGCTCGCCAGTGCCTATCGCTGGCACAAAGCCAACCCGCAGTACGATCTGGGACACGAAGAGAGGGTCGCGGAGATTGAACGGACACTTGCCAACTTTCCCGGCCTGCATCTGGCCGGTGCGGCCTATCGCGGGGCCGGAATCCCCGACTGCATCCAGAGCGGGATGAAGGCTGCACAGGCCATCGTGGCAAGGCACGCCCGCGCCAACAGCACTGGCCCAGACGTATCGCCAGCCGTTTGCATCGGATCTTAGGAGAACGGACACATGCCTTCCACGGACACCGCAACACCGACAGCCGCGCACGCATCCGTCGCGCCAACCCATGGGCACGCGCACCGCGCCGCCGCGCACGACTACGCACGCAACCCAATGAACATCTACTGGGAGATGACCCAGGCCTGCGGACTGGCCTGTCGCCACTGCCGTGCCGAGGCCATCTCCCTGCCTCATCCCGAAGAGCTGACGACAATCGAGAGCATGGCCCTGCTGCGCCAGGTTGCGTCCTTCGGCGGGCCTCTGCCGCGCCTGATTATGACCGGAGGCGACCCACTGCGGCGCGCCGACCTGTACGATCTGATCGACGAGGCAGTCCGGCTGGGAATCTCCGTCTCCGTCACCCCCAGCGCCACCGGCGACCTCACCTACGACGTACTGGCCAAGTTGAAGGCGCACGGGATCGACAGTCTGGGACTGAGCCTCGACGGCTCGTCCGCCGCTCTGCATGAGGCGGTGCGCGGAGTAGAAGGCTGCTTCGACTGGACCCTCCGCGCCGCGCGGGACGCGGCCCGTCTGGGGATTCCGCTTCAGGTCAACACCCTGGTCGCGCAGGAGACGGAGGCCGACCTGCCCGCAATCTACGAGCTGCTGAAGAGCGTCAGCGTGATGCGCTGGAGCATGTTCTACCTGATCGCGGTGGGCCGCGGCAAGCTGCTGCAGCCCGTCTCGCCCGAGCGCGGCGAGGAGCTGATGCGATGGGCCTACGACCTCTCCCGTGTGGCCCCGTTCGTGGTCGCGACCACGGAGGCCCCCTCGTACCGCCGCGTCGCGCTGGAACGGATGCGCGCCGATGGTTGGACGGGAGAACAGATCGCGCAGTCGCCCGTCTCTCGCGGCTTCGAGATCCGCGACGGCCATGGCATCGTGTTCATCTCCAACCAGGGCGAGATCTGTCCCGCCGGCTTTCTGCCGCTTGCCGCAGGCAATGTGCGCGTCAACAGTCTGGTGGATGTCTACCGCGACTCGCCGGTCTTCCGCGAGATGCACACGCCCAGCCACTTCAAGGGCAAGTGCGGGGTCTGCGAGTACCGCACCCTCTGCGGCGGATCGCGCGCGCGCGCCTTCGCCTACACCGGCGACCCGCTGGAGAGCGACCCCTTCTGCGCGTACCAGCCCAAGGCCGCCGCGACCGCTGCATCGCGATAACGGATCAGGCGAGGGAGAAGCCGATGCGGCGGGCGCGGGCGAGAGCGCGCGGAGAGAGCGGCGGGAGGCAGGCAGCGTGAAAAAAACGCTGGAGGATTGCCTTGAATCCCTCCAGCGTGCGCAAAATTGATTGGGAAAAGAGCTATGCCACAGCGCGTCGGGCGGCCTCGCGGCGACCCAGGTTCACGCTGACGATCTTGGAGACCCCAGGCTCCTGCATGGTGACGCCGTAGATGACGTCGGCCATCTGCATGGTGCGCTTCGAGTGGGTAATGACAACAAACTGCGTGGTGGCGGCCATCTCCGTAATCATCTGCGCGAAGCGGCCTACGTTGGTCTCGTCCAGCGGGGCGTCCACTTCGTCGAGGATGCAGAAGGGTGCGGGCTGGAACTGGAAGATTCCGACCAGAAGGCTCAGCGCGGTCAGGGCCTTCTCGCCGCCGGAGAGGAGCAGGATGTTCTGCAGTTTTTTGCCGGGGGGCGACGCAACGATGTCGATGCCAGACTCGGCGGTGTTCTCCGCGTCGGTGAGGCGCATGAAGGCCTGGCCGCCGCCGAAGAGCTTGGCGAAGGTGACGCCGAAGTTGCGGTTGATGACCTCGAACGCCGCGTCGAACTTGACCCGCGAGACATCGTCGATCTCCTTGATCGACGCCTGCGTGTTCTCGATGGACTCGAGCAGGTCCTTGCGCTGCGCCTCCAGAAAGCTGTGGCGCGCGGCGGTCTCGTTGTACTCTTCGAGCGCCATCATGTTGACCGGGCCCATCGCCTCCAGCCGCTGCTTCAGGGCGCGCGCCTCTTCCTCGGCGGTGGCCAGGGCCTCGCCTTCGATGTGGACGATGGCCTCGTCGGCGCGCAGGATGGCGGCCTCGACCGCAAGGTCGTTCAGGCAGGTGGCGTCGATGTGTTCGATGTCGGAGGCGAGTTTGGCGGCACGCGCGGTCAGGTTGGCCCGCTCCTCGCGCAGCGCTTCGGTCTGGTGGCGCAGGGTGCGCAGCCGCACGTCCAGTTCGGCCATGCGGAGGCGCAACTCGCTGGCCTCGGCGGTTAGGCGCGCGCCTTCGGCCACCGCGGACGCGCGGGTCTCGGCAAGGCTGCCATGCTGTGCGGCCAGATCGGCTGTCTCCTGCTCGCGGCGGACTTTTTCCGATCCAGCGGACTGGAGTTGCTGCTCGATCTGCGCGATGCGCGCGGCCTGCGCCTCGGCCATGCGACGCGTCTGCTCGAACGTGGTGGCGGCGTTGCGGCGGCGTTCTTCCAGGCCAGCCAGCGCGGCGGATGCCTCCGCGGCGGCCTGCTGCAGGGCTTCCCGCTGCTGCCGAAGCGCGTCGAGCTGCTGTTGCAACTCGGACAACTGCGCCTCCAGCCCCGCGCGTTCGCTCTCGAAGGCCGCCGCTTCCTGCTGACGGCGGGCGATGGCGTCCTGCTTCTGCGCGCGGGCGGCGGCGTTGCGTTCGTTGGCCTGCGACCACTCCTGCAGACGACGCTCGATGCGCGCCGTCTCCTGCTCCATCTGGCGCAGCGCCGCGCCGGAGTTTGCCGATTCGCGCTCCGCGTCGCGGCGCTCCTGCGTCTTGTCGTCGAGCGCGGCGGTCAGGTCGCGCGCCTCGCGCTCCAGAGTCGCCGCCTCTTGCTCTGCCTGCGCAAGCTGCGCCTCGGTGGCGTCGAGCTTGCGCTGGACCTCGCCCAGTTCGCGCTTCAGAGCCAGCGGGCCTTGTGCGCGGACGCGGCCGCCGGTGACGGTTGCATTGTGGAAGGCCTCACCAGTGGCGCTGAGGAAGAAGCCCCGCGGAAACTCCCCAGCCAGCCTGCGCGCGGTCGCCGAGTCGGGCGCGATGAACCCGTTGCCCAGCTTGGGCAGCAGCGCTTCAAGCGAAGTCCCGAAGCCGTTGAGGACGCGCACGCAGTCCTTCAGTGCGACCACGCCTTCGGGAATCCGCAGGCTGTTCCCCGTTTCCTGTTCCTTGCTCCCTGCCTCATCGTGGACCAGAAAGGTGGCGCGGCCCGCGACATCGGAGGCGAGCAGGCGCACGCCCGCGTCGGCTGCGTCCCAGCTCCTGACGACGATGTAGTTCAGCTCGTCGCGCAGGAACTCATCGACGACGCCCTCGTACTGGCCATCGACTTCGAGAAAGTCGGCCAGGGTCCCCATCGGCGAGAGCGTATCGCTCCCAGTGTTTTTTGAGTTGGCCTTGAAGATGTTCCTGACCGTCTCGGTCGAGTAGCTATGCTCGCGGATCAGCCCGTCCAGCGAACCGCGACGGCCTTCCAGCGCGGCGCGTTCACCGCGCATCTGGTCTCCGCGACGCTTGGTGGTCTGCTCGGAGGCGCGCGCTGCGTCGATCTTGCGCCGCAGCTCGGCGATCTCCGCCTCCAGCGCCTTCAGGCGTTCGGTTGCGCTGCCGAAGTTCATTGCCACCTGGCCGCGCTGAATGCCCAGCTCGCCCAGCTCGCGGCGCGCCCCGTCGGACTCGGCGACCAGCCTCTCGCTCTCGCGGTCGAGGCTGGACAGTGCGGCCTCGGCCTGCGCCTGCTCGTTGCGGCTTTGGCTGGCGCGCTGCAGTAGCTGAAGTCCGCTGCGGCGGTTCTGCTCGGCCTGCTGCTCGCTGGCGGCAACCGCGCGGACGGCCTCCTGCGCGCGCTGCTGCTGCGACTGTGCGGCGGCGTGCGAGTTCGACGCCTCCGCCGTGGCGTTCTCCAGAAAGCTGCGTTGCGCCTCCATCTCCCCGGAGAGGACGCGAAGTTGCTCGCGCGCCTGTTCCAGGTCGTCGCCTCCAGAGGCGATGCGTGCCGTCAGCTCCGCGACCCGGTCGGTGTTGGCGGCCACCCGCGCGGTGACTCGCTCCAACTCGACGGCGGAGTGGTTTGCCTGCGCCCCAGCCTCGCGGATCTGCTGGTCGAACTCGTAGCCGGCCTGGACTCCAGCGGTGTGCTCGGCGTCCATCGCGTCGACCGCGGCGGACTGTTCCGCGACCTGCGAGGTCAGCACGGCGATCTGCGCGGCAACGGACGACTGCTCCAAATCGAGCTGGTACATGCGGCTGGCAAGGACCACGCGCAGACGCGTGCGCAGATCGTCGCGCAACAGGCCGTAGCGCTCCGCCTTCGAGGCCTGCCGCTTCAACGTCCCCATCTGCCGCGTCACCTCCTCGAAGATGTCGTTGACGCGTGAGAGGTTCCCCTTCGCCGACTCAAGACGCAGCTCGGCGAGACGCTTTTTGGTCTTGAAGCGGGTGATTCCGGCCGCCTCCTCCAGAATCGCCCGACGGTCCATGGGCTTCGAACTGAGAATCTGCCCGATCCGTTCCTGGCCGATGATGGCGTAGGTCTCGCCGCCCAGCCCGGTGCCCATGAAGATGTCCTGAATGTCGCGCAGGCGACAGATCTTTCCATTCAGCAGGTACTCGGAGTCGCCCGAGCGGAAGAGGCGGCGGGTGATGGTGATCTCGCCGGCGCGCACCGGCGAGCGTCCAAACTTGCGGCGACGGATCTTCAGCACAACGCCGGGGCCACCCTCTTTGCCCGCTCCACCCGACTCAGGCGCTTCGTCGTCTGCGTTCTCATCGAGCAGCGCAAGTTGCTCGCGCTCCTGCTCTGCGTCCTCAACGCTCGATCCGTCGATGCCGATGACCACGCCGGGCTGCGCCGCGCGGACGGCCTCTTCGGTCTCCGCTGCCTTCTGCCGTCGCAGCTTCTCCTCGTCCCAGTCGCCGGCAATATCCAGGGCGCGGGCTTGATCGAGGCTGCGCTCGCTGGAGCCATCGCTCGACCAGTCGCCGATGGCCCCCTCGTCGCCGGTCAGCGCCGCGCCGTCGTAGACCTCGGGATCGACCAGCGTCAACGAGACCTCGGCCATTCCGGTGGGCTTGCGCTCGCGCGTCCCCGCAAAGATGACGTCCTCCATCTTGAGGCCGCGCAGCGTCTTGGCGGACTGCTCGCCCAGGACCCATGTGATCGCGTCGGAGATGTTCGACTTGCCGCAGCCGTTGGGGCCGACCACCGCCGCGATCCCGTCGCCGGAGACTTGAATCTCCGTGCGGTCGCAGAACGACTTGAAGCCCAGAATCTGTACTCGTTTGAGCTTGAGCAAACCACACCTCCCCTACCGCACCCACACCCAGAGATCGCGTACTCGCTCTCCAGGGTTGGATGCTCGACACAGATTCCAATTTAGCCGCTCCCACAGGCGGTATCAACATTAGAAACGCTACATCTTGTGGATAATCCGTCCGCAACCCTACAAATGGGCCGCCCTGCCCGGAAGAGCACCTCTTCCCTCCAAGAAGAGCGCCTCTTCCCTCCAAGAAACAGGCCCAGATGTGGTTCGGTTCGCTCGTCTTATGCCTGGCTGGCGGCAAGGTGGTCTTCCAGCGCATCGAGGGTGCGGTCGAGGTCCGCAAAGTTGCGCGCGCGGCGCAGGGCAAAGGCGCGTGCGTGGCGCAGGATGCGTCCGCAGAGCAGGAAGTTGCCGGTCTGGCGACCCGTGGGCCGCATCAGGTAGTCGTAGTGGGTGAACTCCATCAGGCGGGCGACGGCATGGACGCCCTCAACCGGGGTGAAGGCGGACTGGGTCGCTGGGTCGTCCGCGCTGCCTTCATTCGACCACTCCAGAAACAGCGCCTCGCGCAGGGGCAGGTGCCGCTCGGGTTCGTTGGGCGGGGGAATCCGGATGCGGTACTTGTCGTCGCTGCTGAAGACGCGGGGCAGAGCTTCGGGACTGCCACCGAGCTGCTCCAGCGCGCTGCGCCACAGCTTCAGCGCGGGGGCGACCGGGACCACCAGCACGGGGCCAGCCGCGCCATCGACTGCGCTGGGGCGGGCGTCGAGCAGGCAGATGTCGTCGGAGATGACGCTGTGTCCGCGCTGCGCGAGGCCAGCGGCAAGCGTCGACTTGCCCGCGCCGGAGTTCCCCAGAAAGGCGACCACGCCATCGCCGACGCGCACCGCGCTGGCGTGCAGCGAGTACATCCCAGCCTGATGACACAGAGTGGAGAAGATCGGCGACAGCAGGTAGGCGCGGATGTCTTCGGGGGGTGCGCCGCGGGCCGGTTCCACCAGCACCTCGCGCCCGTGGCGGACCAGAAAGTTGGCAACCTTGGGCACGCGCAGCAGGTACTCCTCGCGCGAGGCCCACCAGCGGCTCTCGTTGGCCACGACGTTGGCAATGTGCCGCGGGACGGCACCGACGCGGACCGAGACATCGGCAAGGCCAGCGGCGGAGGCCAGCGGCTCAAGCTCCGGGAGGGGAATCTCCGACGCCAGAAGGAATGGGCCGAGGCGGTACTTGGCAACACCGGTGGACATGGCTGCATCATATCAATCCGGAACTCCGAACGAGGGAGTGCATTCGCGACAACGTCCGTGGGACGGCCCGCGAGAGCAACCCTCTTCGCTGCGGCACCTCTGAAGGATTGTGACGTTCGTACTGCGTTGCAAGACGCCGCCTACAGACTTTCGTTGACCTTCCCGAGAAAGCTGCGGTAGCATCGGTGACGTTGTTGGCGAGTTTTTAACAGGAGACTGTCGGCAGCGGGTTTTGCGCAACAGCATGAATGGGTAGCATGAACCGTTCCATGAGGAATATTCAATGTCAGTTCCAATCGAACGCGTGACCGCATCGCCGGACAAGGCGGAGAAGAAGCAATGGACAAAGCCCTCGATCGAAGGGGTGGACATTCATGCCGCCGAGGGGCCGCATAGAGGCCCAAAATGCGACAAGCACGGATCGCTCTCCAGTGGTTACGGCTGCCCGTAGGGAGCGACGCAATCGCAGGAACTGAAAATATCTTCCCCATTTTCGGGCTGAATTCGCCTGTCAAGCCCCAGCATCTTCAAAAATGCCCATAACCATCGCTGCATCCATAACTTCCATCCGAAAAATACTTGGCGTAGGAGTTATGCTCCACCGGATAAAATAGAAGCAGTAGAGATAGAAGAGGCAGAGGTCTTTGGCGTCCGCGTCGGTCTTCTTACTCTCCGCCGAAACGACGCCAGATCGAGTCATTCCGAGCGAATAATTCATGCAATTGCTCTGCTTTCGTTGACCTGCCCAAAGCAACTCCGATAGCATGGCAGTATCAGTCGAAATATTGCGCACGCGTTCGTGCTGAAGGCTTCAATCCTCCTAGGAGAATAATGCATGGCATTTCCAGTCGAACACGCAACCTCTTCTCCCAATACAGTGGACAGAATGCCGTGGACGACTCCTGCAATCCAGTCGGTCCCGATTCATGCCGCTCTGGGTTCCAAGACGGGTCCAAAATGCGACAAGCACGGGTCCCTCTCCCATGGGAGCGGTTGCCCATAGCAAGACCGGAGCATTCGGCAGTCCGGTGAGCAATTTTCGCTGGTACAACGTCTTCTGAGCAAGGTTCTCCTTGAGCGCAATCTGCGGATTCTGGCGGCTGAACGGAGACGAACACCCGCGGTCGGTGTGCGCGCGGATGTTGCAGTCCTTGGCCGCGCATGGCCCGGACGGGTCGTCTCTCCACTCCACGGAGCGGGTTGCTCTGGGCCATCGTCTGCTGAAGATTACGGCGGAAGATGAGTTGGAGGCGCAACCCCTCTCAACTTCAGATAGACAGACGACCGCCGATGCGGCGGTCTGGCTGGTTGCGGACGCGCGCATCGACAACCGCGCCGAACTTGCACGGCAGTTTGCGCTCTCCGCGGACCAGGCCGCGGCGATGGCGGACTCGGCCTTCATTCTGCGGGCCTGGCTGCTGTGGGGCCGCGACTGCCTGCACCATCTGCTGGGATCGTTTGCCTTCGCCGTGTGGGACCCGCGCACCGAGGAGTTTTTCTTGGCGCGGGACCACGCTGGCGACCGCCCGCTCTACTATCGCAAGACCGCACAGAGCTTCCTCTTCGCAACTACCGCGCGTGCTGTCCGTACCTGTCCCGGAGTTTCCAGTGAGCTGGACGAACGACAGCTCGCGCGCGACCTGATCGGCCTGCCGCCGGAGTCTCCCCAGACGCGCTTCCGCGACGTGCAGGCGATTGCGCCGGGACACTCTCTGACGGTGACGCGAGAGGGTGCGTTGCACCGCCGCTATTGGCAGATCGACTCGCTGCGTCCGGTGCGCTTTGCTCGCGATCAGCAGTACGTCGAGGCGTTTCTGGAGATCTTCGACGAGGCGGTGCGCTGTCGGCTCCGCACCACCGGAGGCGTTGCCACGGAGCTGAGCGCGGGCCTGGACAGCGGCTCGGTGGCGGCCACGGCGGCCCGCCTGTTGGCCTCTGGCGGCGGTACGCTTGCGGCGTACACGGCAGTCCCCTGCCCCGGGTTCTCCGGGATCGTAGCGCCGGGACTGATCGCCGATGAGGGTCCCTACGCCGCCGCGGTGGCCGCACTGTATCCCAACATGCGACACATCCGCGTGGATGCAAGCGGTTCCAACATGTTGCGCGAGCTGGCGCGCATCTTTCCCCTGCTCGACCTGCCGCACGCCGCCGCACTGAACAACGTGTGGGGCAACCGCATCCTCGATCGCGCCGCGGCATCGGGCGTCAAAGTGATGCTGAACGGAGCACTGGGCAACTTCGCCTTCAGCTATACGGGCGGGGACATGCTGCACGAGACATTCCGCCGAGGGCACTGGCTCGCCACCATACGCCAAACCCTGCGGCTGCGTCGGATGGGCATCTCGTCGGGGCGCAATGCAGCGTCGCTGACCCTCTTCAGCGGACTGCCGTGGGCGTTGCGCAGGCGCATCGATCCGCTGATCCGCGCAGTCAACGTCGATTGGAGCGCCATCCATCCCGACCGCGCGCGCGCGTTCGACGCAGTCGATCAGTTCCGCCGGTTCTTCTTCACCCACACCAGTGCGCTGCCACGCCTGATGGCAACCGACTTCCAGCAAAATCAGTACGGTGACTACAACGCCGCAACCAGCGCGGGCTGGGGCATCGAGCCACGCGATCCCACGGCGGACAAACGGGTCTTCGAGTTCTGCGCGTCCATTCCACCGGAACAGTTTGTAGTGGGCGGGCAGGGACGGTCCCTGGTGCGGCGAGCGATGCGCGGACGGCTCCCCGATGCCACCCTCGATCGCAAACAGAAGGGCACACAGTCCGCCGACTGGTACGAGTGCCTGAGCAAGATTCAAGGCGAGCTGGCCGCGGAACTCACGCTCCAGACACAAAGCACCGCAGTGCGGCACCTGATCGATCTGGAACGGCTACGCGGAATATTGGCAGAGTGGCCCCAAACGGCACAGCAGGCGGCACGCAAGGATGGCATCTACGACTCGGTGATCTCGCGCGGCATCGCAGTGGGCTACTTCATTCGCCAGATCGAGGCGGAGGCCAGCAAGTAAACCTCCACAGCTAGAAATGCCGTTATAGGGCGCGGGCGGCGTTCTATTTGGAACCGTAACCGGTATAGGAGACCTGGGCGGTAAAACGAAGAACATGTGGAGATCGTCGCAGGTGTTTTCCAGAGGGAATAGGAAAGCTGACCGATTGCCGAATGGTGCCAGCCGGTATCGCACATGAAACATGAGCCTTATTGCTCAGACTTGGACAATGCCCGCGGCTAGAGTGAAGGGTGTAAGGGCAGGTAGAAGACAGTCCCGGGATGACAATGGAAATCCATGGATGTACTCAACCCTTTATGGTGACTGATCGAGCCGGGACATCTTTCGGCTGCACACAGCATCCCACGCCACACAAGGAACCGCAGACACCTTAAAGGTGGGGCATAATATGCGCGGACTCAAAACTCTACTCGGCACTACAGCACTGCTCGCCAGCCTGGCCCTGGCGCCAATGGCCAACGCGCAGATCGTCATCAGTATTGGTGTTCCACCGGTCTGTTCCTGGGGCTACTACGACTACGCGCCCTATGCGTGCGCTCCCATGGACTTTTACGGGCCAGGGTATTTCTACAACGGCATCTTCCTGGGCATGGGTCCATGGGCCGGTTGGGGCTATAGACACGGCTGGGGAAGCCATCGCTTCGTCGAGGACGGCGGCGGAAGATATCACGGCGGAGGCGGCGCCATGGCCAATCGCAGTAACTATGCCCGCGGCGATGATAGATCAGCAATCCGCGGCAGACCGGGAGCGCGCGCCGGAAAAGGTGCTCCGGCCCACAACAACCCAGCAGTCTACCATGCTGCTGTAGCGCGGCCCAGCGCTGTTCACGCACCAGCCAACCACGCCAGCGCACCGCGTAGTGCGCCTGCCCGCAGAGGCGGTGGACATGCCAGTGCCAGTGGCGCATCGCATGGCAGAGGTGGCGGACATGCAGCTGGCGACGGCGGACGCAAGTAACCTGGGGCCGCTGCATTCGATAACGTATCGTGCAGTGCGGCGGAGCAGTTCTGCTCCGCCGCACTGCATCTAAGTGTGCATATGGGGCGCTCATTGTTCTGTAATGCTGGACTGCCGGCGGCGCTTATCCGATCTAACATCTTGTCTATGAAGGCATCTCTATAATGTTTGCTCTCTCGCAACGTCGGCTTTTCCTCGGTGTAGCAGCTGCTTCTATCCTTGCGTTTCCTGGAACAATCATAGCGGCGGCTCAAGAACCCAACACGGCGACCGTGATCCAGCAGATTGACGCGTCGGTAAAAGCCAGGATTGACAATATTGTGAGATATACTGCGACCGAGCATTATTCTGTTTACCGGGACAAGGACGAAGTCCATCCCGTAGCTGAGATGACGGTGCGAACTACTTATCAAAAGGATATAGGAAAGAGTTACACCATCTTGTCACAGACCGGTTCGGAGATTATACGAAGCCTGGTATTGGATACGATCCTGAACAATGAAAAACAATTAAGCCAGCCCAGCATCCAGAATGGAGCATGGATCACTTCCGCAAATTATGCTATGACGTTGAAGCCTGGTGGAACACAGTTGCTGGATGGGCGTTATTGTTATGTTCTTGCCTTGATCCCCAGGCGGAAGACTCCCTACCTGATCGAAGGAACTCTGTGGGTGAACTCGAAGGATGGTTCGATCGTTCAGGTACAGGGAACGACGCCAAAGAGTTCTTCCATATTCACGGGACCCACGCAGTTGATCCGCCAATATGCAAATGTCGCCGGCTATCCGCAGGCCACTCATATCAGAGCGGTGTCAAACAGCTATATGTTTGGTCAGACGATCGTTCATATTGACTATCAGGACTATCAGATTCAGCTTCTTCCAGCCGCGTAGGTGGCATTTGCTCCCGCCGAATCTCAACCTCAATCATCCGATCGTCTGAATTGTCTTTTTGTGGCTGAGCCGCTTGACCAGATGTTATTAATGCCAGGACAAACGGTATGAATCAGTGTGCGGCGGAATCCGCGACCAGAGGAAGGGACGCCGATTTCAACTGGCTCAAATCAGACAGCACTCCCCGCCAGCGAGACGCATCCGTCTTGGTCTCGATCGGCAGTGACAGATTGGAATAGAAATCGAGGATGTTCTCGCGCAGCTGTGGAGAAGTATCATCGAACTTCCGGGCCGCCAGCCTGGACAACAAGTCTGCGTATGCCTCGTCTGCGAGCGTGTATTCTGCCGCTATGGTAGCGTTGCCGTCATCAAGATCGCAGTTGGGCAGAACCAGGGTGCCTGTACGCACTTCTTCTAGAAAGGCACGGTAATGATCGGTGGACGTATTGATGCTCTTGATATACAAATCTTCGGTCTTCGGGGTTGGGTTGTTGAACCCAAATCCCTTGAGTGGGCCAACCTTCGGAATCACTTGCAGGAGCATTGCCAGGATGCGGGTTCCAATTCCCGGCTTTGTATATGTATTGCCCCACTCCCTCTCATAGCCGGAACGCGATAAACGATAGAGGAACTTCCGTTTCGCAAAATTCGGAGTTTCGCGCATTAGGTCCTTCTTGTGAGTTTCCAACGCGACCTGGGTCATTTGCGGAATCAGGCGGCTGATAAAGAAGCGATAGGAGCCAACCGCCATAGTCTCGTTTTTGAGCACGTCATTCAACGGGAGACCGTAAACGACTGGAAAGACCCGCTCCAGCAGCGGCAAGGATACCTTAAATCCAATAAAATCGTGATACTGCTGAGACGCATAACGGTTCTTTGCGACTTGCAGCGTATCGAAGCCAAATTCGGTTTTTAAATGTGCCGTTCTGTCCTGGGCATACCGTACGGATTTTCCATATTTCGCTTGCAGCTTCGGATAGGCAATCGCAACCGACAGATTGATCGCGGGATGACCGGCGATATCCGCCGTATAGTGAGAGAGTGCGCCCAAGGCAAAGGCATACTCGTCGGCATCCTGGCTTTCCACTATCAGTTCGTGGACAAAATCTCCGCTGCGGACATAATGCGTCAGGTCGCTGAATTCCTTATCGCCAAACGGATAGTAGCCCAGATCCTGAATAACCGACCCCCCATAGGCATAGGCATGGGCCTCTTTGATTTGGTCTTCCGTCAGATTGGGGAAGCGCTGCAACAGGAGGGGGCGAATATTCGATGTCCATACCAGGTCGACGATTTCCTCGTGAGTGAGCACGGAATAGGCAAATAGCCTCCTGCTTCCCATCAGCAGAATGAGGATAAGAAGAGCAGCGCGGCATAGCAGGAAGCAGGAACTCTTCGCCTGGGCGTATGGGAATATTCCTTCCCTCGAGGAATGGAGTTGATCACTACCTTGTGCCCAGGGTGAAAACACACAAATCAGTCCCGATATCAGAGTCGCGATAACAGACATTTCAAGCATGTTCCCCATTCCATACGACACATCAGGCCTGTCTGCTCAGGGAGTGTTACGCCGTCCGGACAGCAGGTTGAAGATCAGAATGATCAACGCCACGACCAGCAGCAGGTGGATGAAACCACCGGCAATATGAAGGCTGAAGCCCAGCAGCCACAAAATTAAAACGACTACGAAGATAGTCCAAAGCATATGTATCCCTTCTGTGCACTGCGGACGCCCGAGAGCCGAATACTGCCCGGTGCGCCCGCAGTGGATTCAATACCGGCTGCTAATTGGAGGCTATTGCCTGGGCCTTTGCGTTTTTGACGGCGTTGAGGAACGCCAGTGCCGAGTCCGGCACGGATATCTTGCCCTGCAAAATTCTGCGGGTGGAGACGTCACGTCCATAGATGGCCTCGGTGGAATCGTCGTCGCGGCGAATCGCAGCTCCGTTCAGCGTGATTCCGGCAAAGGCGCCCCTGGCGCGCGAGTAGGTCAGAACTTCGGTTTCCAGCTTCCAGTTGGTATCGGCGGAGGCATGGCGGCCAACCGGTCCGGCTGCCGCAGAGGCGTCGGCGCCCAGCTCAAAGTTGCTGTTGATCAGATGCTGCATTCCGCGGTCGCTCTGGATGATCATGACCAGATCCACACCTTCGACGCCGATCTGCAAGCCCCAACTTCCGCCAGTGATGGTAAAGAACGCCGGCGCGCTCCATCCGGTTGCGGTGCGGCAGGTGGCAACGCCTCTGCCATTCTCCGCGCCAAACACAAATCCACCCTTTAGCAGGTGGGGCACAACGGCTATGCACTTCGCGTGTTCCAGCACCTCCTCCGGAATGCCCTTATCCGGCGCCGACATGATCTCATGCAGCACATTGCCTGCATGGTCCATCCGATCGATAGTTGCTTCGCGATTGGTTCCCGCCCAGCCGATGCTCGTCAAACCGAGTAATGCCACTAATGTCATAACCTTCTTCATGCATCTCACCATTTTCTATCCATGCGCAACGTCAGTTGCATTCCGCGCATTGCAGGCGCACACGGCATCTCCCACGTTAGCCTCATTGCGCGGTCCGGTCTGAGCAATACCGCTCAGGTTGAGGATGAGTGATATTGCTCCTCATTCTGGGCAATCCGGGACTCTGAGTAATTGTGCGGGTGCGGATCCCGGCAGTAGGAATGTCGCCATAAAGGCCGCCAACCAGACGCGTTGCCGGGGCAGTCTTCCGACGTCCACGGTATAATTTCGGTGCATTCTACGCAATACGGTCGCGCCTGTTTCACTATGGTGTTCTATTGCTACGACGCTGGGTGGTGGAACGCAGCTTTGCCTGAGCCGCGCGCTTTCGCAGACTCGCCGAGACTACGAACTCCTCTCCGAGGGGTACATGTAATGATAAAATCTCAGCGAGTGACACGCAAAGTAGAAGGATCTGATACTTAGGAGTTTCGCCATGCCCCACGCCAAAGCGAAAGTTGCTTGTACTCCGCTTGCCAAGTCCCCGACGGGAATCCAGGGGCTGGATGAGCTCACAGGCGGAGGTCTGCCCAAAGGCCGTGTCTCGCTGGTGTGCGGCAAAGCGGGATGCGGCAAGAGCCTGCTGGCGATGGAGTTTCTGGTACACGGCGCGGTTCAATACGGCGAGCCTGGCGTATGCATGAACTTCGAGGAAACCGAAGAGAAGCTGATGGCCAATGTCGCGTCCCTAGGCTTTGATTTGCGTGACCTTATCAGGCGCAAGAAGCTGTTGATCGACTACGTTTTCATTGAGCGAAGCCAGATAACCGAGGCTGGAGAATACAACCTCGATGGCCTGTTCGTCCGTTTGGCCCACGCGGTAGAAGCGATCAAAGCAAAGCGCGTTGTCCTGGATAGCGTCCAGGCGCTCTTTGCTGGCGTAGGCGACACAGCGATACTGCGGTCGGAACTTCAGCGGCTATTTCGTTGGCTTGACGACAACAAGCTTACCGCCATTGTTACCGGGGAAGCTGGAATCGACACGTTGACCCGTCACGGGTTGGAGGAATACATCGCCGACTGCGTGATTGCGCTGGATCATCGTGTAACGGAACAGATTTCCACCCGGAGGCTGCGCATCGTCAAGTACCGGGGCACCTCTCACGGAACCGATGAATATCCGTTCCTGATCGATGAAGACGGCATATCGGTGGTGCCCATCACCTCTCTGATGCTTACCCACAAAGCTCTCACGGACCGCGTTTCAACGGGAATTTTCGCTCTGGACGAGATGATGGAAGGCAAGGGATTCTTCCGTGGGAGCAGTGTGTTGGTGACGGGCACAGCCGGAACCGGGAAATCCAGCATGGCTGCGAACTTTGTCCGCGCGGCCTGCGCCCGCGGCGAACTCTGCCTGTATTTCACCTTTGAAGAGTCTCCCAGCCAGATCCTGCGCAACATGCGCTCGGTTGGCCTTGATCTGGAGCGGTGGGTAAAAAAGCGCTTATTGCATTTCAACGCGATGCGACCAACCAGCACTGGCCTGGAGGGACACCTGGCGGTGATTCACAGACTCATCTCTCAGCTTCGACCAGCCGTGGTGGTCATTGATCCAATCACAAATCTGGTTTCGGCCAAGGGCAATTACGACGTTAAATCGATGCTGGTACGTCTGGTCGATTTCCTCAAAGTGCAGCAGATTACATCGATGTTCACGAATCTGACCTTCGCTGGAGATCCCCAGGAAAGAACCGCGGCCGCGGTCTCCTCCCTCATGGACACTTGGATTGTGTTGCGGGACAGCAAGCCCAATGGACGGCCGAGACGCGAGCTTTACGTTCTGAAATCTCGTGGCATGGCGCATTCACGCGAGGTTCGAGAACTGATCGTGAGCAAGAGCGGCCTCGACCTGGGCGTGGTTCTGAGCGATCATACAGTAGCCACACACGTCGCGGGCCAATGAGCAGCCGCCACGGGAGAGTAGCAGGTTTGGCCCATCTGGGTCGGAATCCGAGCAACGGCATGAAGAAGAGTTCAGCGAAGAAGCGATCCGCCAAGACCAACGGGAGCGACTTTTTCATCTTGCGGCTTTACATAGCGGGCCAAACGCCCAATTCGATTGCTGCCGTCGCCAACCTCAAGAAGATTTGCGAGGACAAGCTGCAGGGCAAGTACCACATCGAAGTTGTCGACTTGCTGGTGAAGCCGCAACTGGCCAAAGGAGATCAGATCATCGCCATTCCGACCCTGGTGAGGAGGCTCCCGCCACCGGTCAAGAAGATCATTGGGAACCTCTCCAAGACCGAGAGCGTCATTGTGGGGTTGGATCTTCAACCTGCACGCTGAGCGAAAGGATCTAACATCCGATGCCGAATCAGCGCGCACATTCCGATGGCCGAGCTCTCAAGAGAGGTTTGCCCCGCAAAGCCTGTGCTCCGCCGGAAACGCGCAGAAGCGCCGAACCAACTCTGCGCAAACTGCCGTCATCCACTGCTTCGAATCGGCAATCAAAGCTCCGCGCTCGCTTGAAAATCGCGGAGGATACGCTTCACGGCATACAGTCCGGCGAGGTGGATGCCTTGGTGGTATCCGGGCGTCGGGGAGAGCAGGTCGTTACTCTGGAAGGCGGCGAACCCGCCTATCGCATGCTGGTGGAGGCCATGAGCGAAGGCGCGGCGACGCTGTCGCGGGATGGTTCCGTGCTCTACTGCAATTGCAGGTTTGCAGAGATGACGAACCGGCGGCCGGAGAAGATGCTTGGAATTGCATTGCAATCGTTGGTTGCGGAAACCGAGCGAGACGGATTTGAAACCTTGCTTCGCGATGCTCGGAAGTCGGTTGCGAAGGGCGAGTTCAACCTGCGTTGCGCAGATGGAAGTTTGATTCCAGCCTATCTGTCACTCAACCGGTTACGTGGATTCAAGGGTCAGACCCTCGGCATGGTGATCACCGATCTCAGTGAGCAAAAGCGCAAGCAGGCCGAGGAAATCAAACAAGAGGAAGCGATGCACCGGCTCCTCCTGGAACGTACGCTTTCGGCGCAGGAGGAGGAAAGGCGCCGGATTGCCCGTGAATTGCATGACGAAGCTGGCCAGTTGCTGACCGCTCTTTTGGCCGGCCTGCGAACTCTGGAAGACGTACGAGAACTGGCAGATGTGAAGGTACAGGGACATAGGCTTCGGGAGATCACCGCTCAGGCCATCGACGAGGTCGGACGACTTGCCCGCGGGCTTCACCCAACAGTGCTGGACGATCACGGCCTGGGTGTTGCATTGAGCCGATATGCTGCCGACTACACAAAGGCCCACAAAATAACTGTGGATCTCACGCTCAACGCGCTTGATTCCAGCAACCTGCCATCCGGGGTACAGATCGCGTTGTACCGCATTCTCCAGGAGGCGCTGACCAACGTAGCCAGACATTCGGGAGCCAAGACGGTCAGCATTCGATTTGCATGTACGCCCAAGGCAATCGAGGTGGCAGTCATCGATGACGGATGCGGCTTTGACGCCAAGGCCGTGGCTGTCTCCTCGCAACGCCTGGGGGTTCATGGTATGCGCGAAAGAGCGGCCTTGTTGGGCGGTACGGTCAGTTTTATTTCGCAACGCAAGGGAACCAAAATCCTGGTGCAAGTCCCACTTGCCCGCCATGACTCCCAGCCCATAACAGGGCAGAGGAGCACCTGAAATGCCGACGCGGATACACAAGATCAAGGTCATGATCGCGGACGACCACGCAATTCTCCGCGCGGGACTGACAATGCTGGTCAATGCCCAGGCGGATATGGAAGTTGTCTCGGAAGCCTCAGATGGAGAGAAAGCGGTTGAAACTGCACGGGAAACAAGACCGGACGTGGCCTTGCTGGACCTCACCATGCCTCGGGTCGGAGGTATGAAGGCGCTCGAAAAGATGGCGCGAGATTGCCGTAAAACCCGGGTGCTCGTCCTCACGATGCACGATGATCCTGCGTACCTGAGGTCGGCACTGGCTGCCGGGGCCTCTGGCTACCTGTTGAAGAGGGCGGTAGACACGGAGCTGATTGCCGCGATACGAGCGGTGCATCGCGGAGGGATCTTCGTGGATCCGCGCCTGACCGGCATTCTGGTTCAGGACGTGCTGGAGAAGGGAAAGACAAGAGCTGGTTCCAGACGGCCGGTCAACATCCTTAGTCACCGCGAGTTGCAGGTGCTGGCACTCGTGGCGCGGGGTTACACCAGTGCGGAGATAGCGAAACAGATATTTGTGGGTGTGAAAACGATCGAGACCTATCGTTCCCGTTTTACGGAGAAGCTCGGTCTTCGGACTCGGAGTGACGTGATTCGCTTCGCCGTGCAGATGGGTCTTTTGACCCCGGAAACGCTGGAGAGTGACCCGGGCGACCCGGCTCGGTAGGAATTTCTATTTTGGGCCGCCTTTCTACCCCCGATGGATAATCGCAAAAGCACCTTTTGTCAGGTATTTCCGGACAAATCCTCCCATTATTAGCAACATCCCCGATTCCATGACTATTCCATTTACCGCACTCTATATGCAGGCTGCGGAAGTGTTCGCTGCCCCGTGGCTCAAGCCACAAGCCAGACACTGCAAATTGATGCTCTTGTTTTCTGAGAATCTCCCTCGTGGTCTCTGATTAAACCTCTACAGGCCAAAATCAGCATATAAATCGCTGGAAACGAGGCCAATATGATAATGAGTGGTACGAACAGCCCCACATTGGAACCAGCGGATCTTTTTGCGCACGCAGGTCTCGGTCGAAGAATTATCCAACTGAAGCCGGAGCAGAACTTTTTTACACAGGGAGATCCCGCGAATGCGGTCTTCTATCTCCAGAAAGGCCAGGCAAAGGTCACGGTTGTTTCCGCAGCCGGCAAGGAGGCCACCATAATGTTCGTCTCCGACGGCGATTTTGTTGGAGAAGGAGCGCTCGCCGCAGTGCCCGGGCTGCGCTTGTCTACGGCTACGGCTATTACCGCATGCACTGTGCTTAAATTTACACGGGATGAGATGGCCCGCGCGCTGCATGAGGACCACAACATCTCCGATATGTTCCTGAAGTTTCTGCTGGCGCGCAGCATGCGCGTTCAGGCCGATCTGGTGGACCAGCTCTTCAACTCCAGCGAAAAAAGGCTGGCCAGAATTCTGTTGTTGATGGCCGAGTTTGGCCAGCCGGGCGAGGCGGAAACATTGATTCCCAAGATCACACAGGAGACCCTGGCTGATATGATCGGCACCACCCGCTCCCGCGTCAGCTTCTTCATGAACCGCTTTCGCAAGCTTGGGTTTATCGAATACAACGGCCGCATCCGAGTCCACAGGTCGCTGCTGAACGTGGTCCTACTCGATCACCTGCCAGACGCCGACGCTGAGAAGCCGTTGATCCACGGCATTCCTGGAGAGCAGTTCAATCCCCACCAGAACGGGTCTGTCAGCCCTGTGCGGAATTGACCAGCATTACAGCTTGTTGAATGGGATACTCCCCCAATGACCTGTAAGAGGCCATGGGAGGCGACCGATGCACAGTGTAAGAGCGAAAGTCCTCGTCGTAGACGATGAGCCTTTGATTCGGACGGCGATGTCGCAGGTGCTTGGCGAGAGAGGGTATCGCGTGCGATCCGCAGACAATGGGATCTCCGCATTGCGCGAGATCAGCCATGAGATGCCCGACATCCTGCTCTCCGACCTCAACATGCCCGACATGTCAGGCTTCGAGTTGCTCTCCATGGTTAGCCGCTGGTTTCCCGAAATCTATATGATCGCGATGAGCGGTGCATTTACCGGCAACCAGGTGCCTTGCGGTGTTGCCGCCGACGCTTTCTATCAAAAGGGCAACAGTCTGGACGCTCTCTTGCATATCCTCGGAACTCTGCCACAAATTAAACCGCGTGCTTCTCAACCTTCCATTCTGGCCGGCCTCAAACAGCGGCAAAATCAACTCAACTTTTGATCGATGCGCTTCAACGATAATCCAGTGCCCAGCCGAATTGATAAATGTTCGATCCACGGAGGTGGACTTATGAATGCAGATCAAGTTAAGGGAGCAATCGACGAAGTGGTGGGAACCGCCAAGCGTACTGCGGGAGAGTTGACCGACAATACCCGGCTCCAGATCAAAGGCAGGGCCCAGCAAGTGAAGGGCAAAATTGAGGGGGCCTGGGGTAATGCGAAGGATACGGTCCGCGATGCCGTTGAGAACACTGATGTCCATACCGGCACTCACAGGAAGCTGGTCGTGAAGGACCCGCCAGTGTGCAGCGAACGCACTAAGAACAGCGACATCCTAAAGCCATAACGAGGATTGATTCTGTTCGAGGCAAACTCGTTGGTGCGTACAGGCCGGATGCCGTTATTAATGGTGGTGTTGGTAGCGGCAATGCGGTCGGGATGCAAATCGAAGCAGGATGAGGCGCTGGACCAGGCCAAGCAGCAGGCAGCCACAACCGGGCAGCCACAGTAGGTGGTTACTGTAGACAAGAATGGGCCCACGACGACGGTTGTGCAGCCGCCAGCGAACGGGCAGACGATCGGCGGCCCGATCGGCGGTGGTACTGGGCTTGGCATGTGTTAGTCGGTGGCGTGGCCTCCGGCGCGTAGGGCTGGTAGTCGGCGGCCTGGTGGGCGGAGGCGCTGGAACCGCAGTGGCGGGATTGACAGGCAATCGTGACATCGAGATACCGGCGGAGTCGATTGTGCGCTTCAAGCTGGCGGACGATCTGGTGGTACAGCCGTCGTAGTAGTGTGCGTGTGGACTGACTTGAAATCATCGCGACCGTACGCAGTTGGACAAGATGGCAAGGAATGCTACAAATCTGCCTGCTTGACCAACGATGCAGCCTTCGCATTCGCCCCGGCTTCTCCAGCGGCCTCGAGCATACGCAGCCTGCGTATCTTCCATAACCCAAAACAGGTGCCGGCAACCAGCAGACCCACAAAGACGCAAAGCAGCGGATTCGACCACCTCTGGAGAGTTCCAGACCACAGCCGGACGAGCCTTCTCCCATAGGCCACGCTGAGCCACGCGATGCAGGAGTAACGCAGGCTGCGAGCCGCGCCGTAGACGGCGAGGAAGCGCCTGCGCGAGACGTCCAGCGCGTCGGAGGCCAGCGCAAACGGCAACAGCGGAATGGGCGGAGGAAGCAGGGCGGGAAGAAAGACAGCCAGCACCGGATGACGCTTGACCCATCCGACGACACGGCCAAGAAGAGGCACCGGCACATAGCGGCGCAGCGCCGCTACGCCACCCCTGCGGCCAATGTCCCAGGTCGTGTATCCGCCCAGAACGCTGCCTGCAATGGCATAGAATGCCAGCAGCCATGGATTGCCGCCATACGCCACCAGCCACAGCAATAGCAGGTCGGTGCTGCCGGGCAGAGGCAGAGGGATGACCGAGGAATCGACCACCGCAACACACAATATCCCCAGCGCTCCCATATGCACAAGCCAGTTCGGCATCAGCGTGTGATGCAGGCGTGGCGCACTCAGTCGAGCCGATTGCTGAACTAAAACACTCATACATTTTGCCCCTGCATGCATGCTGCGCACAGGAATCCAGGAACACTGTCTCCAACAGAGTACGCACGAACGGACGTAGTGCAAACATCGCTAACAGGTCATTGAACGAGCGCAACTCAGATGATCTGACTTTTCCGAACTGCGGCGCAGGCGCTCTGGCCGGATGCAAAGCGGATGAGGGCACCAATCAGCCTGATTTTGGCTTGCATTCCTCATCCTGCCTGCCCCTCCCGGTTCTGCTGCCGCGCGAACTAAAATGAGTGTCGCTCCGCTGAGCTCAAATTGGAGTCCAGCCAAGTGAGCAGCCGGAGGATACTGCCCGTGGCCATTGCGATGCTGGTATCGGCCGCGCCGTAGTAGAGATGGATGGTGTCCCCGTCCGCATCGATTGTCTGTCCACAGGGAAACACAACGTCCTTGACGTCTCCACCACGCTCATACGGAGCCTCGGGCCCGAATATCCAGGAACTACCGCGTTTCAGGCAGACATCCGGCCTCTCCAGATCGAAGAGCGCCGGGCCCAGGCGATAGATGCTTCCAGACGCAGTCTGGCGCACTCCGTGGTAAATTACCAGCCAGCCTCCGGCGGTTTCAATCGGTGGAGAACACAACCCGATCTTGTTCGCATCCCACCATCCGCCGCGCCGTGCTTCGAGGATCACCTTGTGTCCGCCCCAGTGCGTTAGGTCCGGCGAGTAGGACACCCACATATGCGTTCCCAGCGCTGTCATGGGACGGTGAATCAGGGCCCAGAGGCCGCCAATTCTTCTCGGCAACAGGGCCGCGTCCTTGTCCTCCGGCTGCATGATGACCCCAAATCGCTCGAAGCTCTTGAAGTCCTTGGTCAGCGCGAGCGATACCCCAGGTCCGCCACGCGCGAAGGAGGTATAGGCGATTGCGTATTGCTGCAACTCCGGAACCCATGTAATACGCGGATCTTCGATGCCCCAAAGCTCTTCAGGATGCTCCTGTGACTTTGCCATCAATGTCGGTTGGGGATCGATTCGCCATCCATCAACCCCGTTTGCCGAACGCGCGGAGCATAGGTGAGACAGTCCGGTTCGGTCTTCAACGCGGCACAGAAGCAAGGTGTCCCCATCCGCAAGCCGTACTGCCCCCGCGTTGAAGACACTGTTGATCGGGTAGGGCCAGTCCTCACGCCGGAGGATTGGATTTGCGAAATTGCGAACAAACAAGGGCTGTTCGTTGCATGGTTCCGAATTCAGTTGTCCCAGGGCAACGGACTCCGCCGGAAGGTCCAGTGAATTGATTGGCTTCAATGAGCGATACTCATTTCCTGATGCAGTTCGTCTACGCTTGCTACTTTGGCCGCCTGCATTTCGAGCAGCGCCATGAGGAACGAGAGCGTGGATTCAGCTCCCTGGTTTTCGTTCACGCGGTCCGGATGAAGACCGTCCCGGCATCCACCTGTCGATGCGTCGTAAAGCGCAACCTGCAGATCGTTCTTGCCTAGAAACCACCGGAAGGCCCGCCACGCTCCCCCGCGCCATTGGCTCTCTTCCGTCATCCGGTACACCTCCAGGCAGGCGGAGATGGTTGCGCAGGCCTCCACCGGCTGCTGATCGAAACGCGCCTTCTCCAGTCCCTGCGCATAGAATCCGTTCGATCCAATTGGCACCAGTATCTCATCATCGTCGCGGTGCTGCTCGGCTACAAGCCATTTCAGGGAAGCCATGCCAACTTCGATCATTCTCTGGTTGTCACTCCGCCATCTCGCTCATCACGATGAGGCGATCGGAAAGTCGCGTAATCTCTTCCAGCACCGCACGCTGGCCTGCGTCCGGCTCGCGCAGCACCGTATGCAGTGTGGTCACAAGCGGCATCTTCAATTTGCGCAACAGAGTCAGAATGTAGCAGCCAGCTCTGCCGCCATAGATGCCGTATTCGTGTTGCAGGCAAACCAGATCGTTGCCATTGAAATTGAGAAAATCGGCAGCTTGTTCGTAGGTTGCAATCTCCTCCTGAGCAATCTCCAGACGAACTTGCTGCGGGTAATTGTACTTATAGTCTGGATCGTTGACCGGAATTACAAAAAGCCGTCCCTCGCCGTATTCGGATGCGAGCGCGGTGCATAGATCGGTTGTAAAAGTGGCAATTCCGCACTCGCGTGGCAGGTAGTTCCCAACAAACGCAATACGCGTGGGCAATGGGGAGATGCTGGCTTTCAAAGCAACATGCAAAGCCTCCCCGGGATCCGGTCCCAGGGAGGTTGCATCAGAATGCACTATTTTAGGAGACGACATTATGTCACGCGTTCACGTTCATATCCTGCCTAATATAAGCAGAATGATAACAATCAAGAGGACCGTTCCCAATCCTCCGCTGGGATAATATCCCCAGTTTCTGCTATGCGGCCACCGCGGCAACGCTCCGAAAAGCGCCATAATAAGAACCACTATCAATATTGTACCTAGCATCTTAACTCCTCACTTTCCCGCGTGCAGACGAGATTGCTTGACATTCGCTGTGGCCCTCGTCGAGACCGCAGCGGTACCACAGCGCTGGTTAGCGCAAACTTCCAACCGTCGCATTGCTTGGGCTGCCGATTGCGTCGCCGGATACAACCAGTTCCACTCTGCGATTCTCCTGTCTGCCCGCCGAGGTATCGTTCGTGGCTACAGGGGACGTGTCACCATATCCCTTTGCGCTCACTGAGTTTGCCGTTACGCCCTGCTCCACCAGATAATAGCGAACAGCACCCGCGCGGTTCTCCGATAGCTTCTGATTCATTGCATCGCCGCCGACATTGTCGGTATAGCCGTTGACTTCAATGTCGAGCCCTGGATAGGCAATTAATATTCCGGAAACCTTGGATAGTTTCTCCCGCGCTCCGGATTTCAAAGTAGACTGTCCGGTGTCGAACAACACATCGGACATGCTTACAATCAGTCCGCGTGCGCTATCGCGCGTTTCCAAAACGCTGTTCAGTTGTTCTGACAACTTTGCGCGCATTGCGGCCTTCTCGTCGTTCGCCTGTTGCTCTCCCTGCTGTGCATTGGCCGCTGCGATGCGGGCCTGTTCCGTCTTGGCCTGGGCCGTAGAGAGTGCAACGGCCGACGCAGCTTGATTAGCGGCCGTTTCCGCGTGCGCTTCTGCCGCATCGGACTGCGCCTGATCCTTCAGCCGGATAGCGTTGTCGGCTTGGGCCTGAGATTTTGCCTGTGCATTGATCGATGCCTGTTGCTCGCTCGCCCGGATCTGCTCATCGATATTTTTCACCGCTATCTCTCGCGCATCTTCGGCAGTCTGTACCGTATCGCGAGAAGCGGCAATCAGGAATTTTCTGTTGGTGTGCTTGTTTATGGCGTCCGCATCGGCGCTGTCCATCAATTGAACGGCCCGCTGGTAGCTCGTGCTGGCATATTGTTCCGCTCCCTCGGATTTCGCGATCCGCAACGCATTGCGCGCCTCGTAAAACTCCAGCGGCAGGCTAGCGCTCAGAACCACGGGATCAAACTTGTAGCCGGTGGGAATGTAACCGCCGCGCCCCATCAGTTCATACTTTGCATTGACTGCCTCGGTGGTGCCCTTGGTATCGTCGCGAACGACATTCTCAAGCACAACAACATCGCTTGGCTGGTGGACAGCAAAATACGGTTCTGCGGTAACAATCAGGGCAAATGCCTGTAGGTCGGTGGTTGCAGTCAGCTTGCTTCTGTCATTGTCGCCGACCAGCACTTCTCCAAGGTTTACCGCACGGCCCTCTGGGCTAATCGCCCACAACACATATGTTAGATACTCGCCGCCAAAGGTTGTCGGGCTTTGCAGATTTCCAAACTCTGCCTCAACTTCCATGGTGCCCCGCTTGCTTCGCACTTTGGCTTTTCCGTCCGCTGAAGGCATCAAAGCCGTGCCGGCAAAATCCACATCCGTGGCCCCGCTCTGATGCTGATAGTTGACCGCCTGGACCGAGCGACTGGTTAAGATCACGCGGTAGGTCGACACAGGGCCTGCGGGTTCAAGAACCGACGCCGTTTGCGAATATGCTTGAGCAGATGCACCCAGGCCGAGGGCACATCCAACTGATAACAAAAATATGTTTTTCAAGATTCCTCCTGCCGGCAGAACTCTGCCGTACTGCGTTGGTCTTCCATTGTGTTTACGACCGCAGTGCTCCATGCCCGGGCCGTTTGATCTCTCAATGACCGATGCGGAACTGGGTAAGGTAGCTGTAAAGGCCGAATACCTTCAGAAGCCAAAGAACCACGACGATCACTACAACAGCATTCAGGATTCCCTTGATTTGACCTTGCATGGGGATGAAGCGGTTAACCAGCCATAGCAATACGCCTACTACGCAGAGTGTGAGAACAACCGTGATAAGTGGCATTTCACCTTCTCCAATCTATTTCCAAGACTCAATCCATGCTTGAGACGCCTTCGAGCAGATTTTTTTGGCTCTTGTTCAATTGATAAGTTCTTACCCGGCTCAGCCGATATTTGCTCGCGCGAGAAGGAAAAACACGCCAGTCCAGGAAGAGTGCTGAACTGGGCAACCTGTCCTTGCACGACGCGGACGGCTACGAGGAAACAGGTCCGATGGTCTTCCGTAGCCCAGAAAGCCAAGGATAGAGGAGAAGGTCACCCCTCTTGATCTCGATTCTTTCAATTCCATGAGGAAATAGCTGAGCTATATAGCTCATGTTCTGTAGAAGCTAGACATCGGCCGGCATTTGCTCAGCGGATAGCTGTGAATGGGTGATGCTTCCGGATTCCGTCCGAGCCGGGCAATCCAAATGAGATCCGCCCCACCGATGAGCATTTGTCAGGAGTGTCTGTCTAAAAGTGAACAGTTATTCAGTTCATAAGTGGAGAGAATTGGATTGCTGTTTGGATTCAGGGTTAAGCGAGGAGGTCGAAATGTCCGGAGTTCATGCTTTTCCTTCACCTCCACGCATTCTCTGTTGCCGAACGGTCTTGATCCACCACGCCGGGCAGACCGTACAAAAGGGGAGGATATTCTGAAAAGCGGACACACCCAAGCTGCTTTCAACTCCGCCGTCTTTCTTGCTAACGCAGGGCTTGGGCGGAAGATCGTTCAACTGCAACCCAAGGCCCTCTTTTTCTCGCAGGGAGATTCGGCCAACACAGTATTCTATCTCCAGACAGGAAAGGCAAAACTCACGGTCATCTCGGAGAACGGCAAGCAGGCCACAATCACGCTTCTCTCCGCCGGCGACTTTGTTGGAGAAGAGTCGTTGGCATCCATTCCCGGACTGCGTCTGGCGACGGCCTCTGCCGTCAGCTCATGCGTTGCGCTTAAGATCACACGGAAAGAGATGATCCGTGTGATCCATGACGAAACTACCTTCGCCGACCTCTTTTTCAAATTTCTGCTGGCCCGCAGTATGCGAACCCAGGCCGATCTCGTCGATCAGCTTTTCAATTCTTGCGAAAAGCGCCTGGCTCGAATTCTCCTTTTGATGGCCGAGTTTGGCAAGCCAGGAGAACGGGACACTTTCATCCCCCCCATCTCGCAGGATGCGCTGGCCGAAATGATCGGCACCACACGCTCCCACGTCACATTTTTTATGAACCGCTTTCGCAAGCTCGGGTTCATCAGCTACAACGGCCGCATCCAGGTGAATAAGTCTTTGCTCAACGTGGTCCTACTCGACCGACTGCCAGAGCAAAACTCCAGAAAACCGCCGATTTCAGTATCCAAGGCTCTTAAACGAAATTGATCGGTCCAGATATTTCTCCACATTTAGTGTTAGCCCAGCAAAGCCGAATCTGAAGAGGGGAGAGGCTATTGTTTATAAAGGGAAAATTCTGGGTCAGTACATACTTCGCGTTTGTGGCTTTCGTGGGCCGCGATCTAAGCGGCGACCAACCCTGGGTTTCGCGCGAATATCCAACTCCGCGCAGGGCAATAACGGGCCGGTCACCGGCACCGCACCGAAAAACCAGGACTCCGAAGGTACTATGAACGGCGATCGGCACGAGGTCGCCTCGTAACATTATAGACAAGTTGCGGTTTGAATCCTCACCTCGTCGTGGGTGCGAATGCATTGGATGTCCGCAAATGGGCACCCGTGGCTCGATAAGCCGTGAACCACAATGGCGTGAAGCGAGACGCGGCAAGGGAGATTGATTGTTCCATTGCCACGACTGCCCCTATAAAAATGATCCATTTTGAACAATAACCGCTAATTATTTTCGTTCCTTCTCCCGAAAAGGTGTGCAATTTTATACAGCGACGCCAACTGTTCGCTGCTAGCTTTGGACTGTTGTACATATGCATATGCGTCGGCATTTCACGTCGGGCAGGCACCATTACGAGTTTGAAACATCACGTCACCGCAGATGGAAGAGGGGCACCAATGAACAAGCGCATGGTTGGCAGCACATGGTTCTTATCGGCACTGACACTCCTAGTCGTTTCTTTCGCTGGCTGCGGTCGAGAGACAATCAATGTCCCAGACACCACGCCTCCCTATGTGCTCTCCACGGTTCCCGCGCTTGGGGCCGCGAGCGTGGCGTTGAACGCGCCGATCGGCGCGACCTTCAGCAAGGCGGTCAACTGCTCCACGGTCAACACGGGGACGTTTACGTTGGCGGCGCCGGGGGGAGCCGGCGTGGCCGGGACGGTCACATGTTCCGGCTCCAGCGCGACCTTTACTCCCAGCAGCGCGCTTACGCTGCATACGCTCTATACGGCGGCGATTTCGACCGGGGTCACGGATCCGTCGGGCGTTGCCATGGTGCAGAACTATGTCTGGAACTTTGAAGTAGTGCCTGCGCCGTCGGTGGTGTCCACCACTCCCGCGAATGGCGCAACCGTGGCCTTCAACCAGACGGTCAGCGCGACCTTCCTGCAACTGCCGGCGCAAGACCCCGACAGCGCTGGCGCGGCATTGAACTGCTCGACGGTCACTACGTCCACCTTTACGGTGACAGCCCCAGCCCCGGTGGGTGCCGTGACGGGAACGATTGCCTGCTCCGCAGCGACCGTTACGTTTACGCCGACCACCCCCGCGATTCTGCCTGCAGACACCGTGTTTACTGCCACGCTGACGACTGGGGTGCAGAACGTAGCCGGCAGCGGCCTGGCAAGTCCGTATGCGTGGACATTTACGACAGACATACAGCCCACCGTGGTTTCCACTTTGCCATCGAGTGGTGCCACTGGCATCCTCCTCGGTCAGGAGATCGGCGCGACGTTCAGCAAGGCGATGAACTGCGCGACCCTCTACTCTCCGGCAACGACGTTTCTCGTGAAGGGACCGAGCGGCGCTGCCGTCGCGGGCACTGTAGGCTGCACGGGCAACGGAGCGATCTTTACACCATCCAACCTGCTTGCGACCAACACTGTGTACACGGCCACGATTACCACTGGGGCCACGGATCTGCTGGGTGAACCTCTGGCGGGCAATTATGTCTGGAGTTTCATCACGGTTCCGGCACCGACGGCACCCACGGTGATCTCCACGGTTCCGGCCAATCTGGCTGCGGGCGTGGCGACCAACCAGGCCGTCAGTGCGACCTTCAGCGAGGCGATGAATCCTACCACGATCACCGCGACCAACTTCACGCTGACGGCGCCGGGCAATGTTGCCGTGACCGGAACGGTCGGCTATGCGGTTGCCGGCTCGGTGGCGACCTTTACGCCGACCAGCGCCCTAACAGCCAGCACCACCTATGTTGCCACGATCAAGACTGGGGTGCAGGATCTGGCAGGCAATGCGATGGCCAACAACTACGTCTGGACATTTACCACCGGCGCGGCCCCCAATACCACCAAGCCGACGATTATCGCGACGAATCCTGTCACAGGAGCTACCGGTGTGCCGATCAATCAGGCGGTCAGCGCGACCTTCAGTGAGGCCATGAACCCACTGACGATCAGCGGGACTACCTTCATGCTGACCGGCCCTGGGACGACGGCTGTCGCAGGTCTCGTCACATACGCCAGCGTAGGAAATACAGCGACCTTTACACCGACCGCACCGCTTGCATCGAGCACGCTGTATACGGCCACGATCACAACCGGGGTGCAGGATCTGTCCGCCAACGCGATGGCCAGCAACTATGTCTGGACATTTACCACCGGCGCGGCTGTAGTCACCGTGGGGCCGACGATCATCCTCACCTCGCCTGCCAACGGGGCCACCAGCGTGCCGACCAATACGTCCGTCAGTGCGTCCTTTAGCAAGGCCATGAACCCGCTGTCGATCTCCACATCAACCTTCACGCTGACTGGGCCCAGCGGAGGTGCGATCACGGGAACCATATCGTATAACGCTGTCACCTTTATCGCGACCTTTACACCGTCGGCCAATCTTGCGGCCGACACCACCTATACGGCGGATGTCACAAACGGAGCGACGGATCTGGCGGGCAATCCGCTGGGATCTGGCGTGGCCCCGAATCCCTGGACCTTCACGACGTTCGGTTCTCCAGGGCCACCGCCGGTGGTTCTTGGAACGGCCGCTCTGTTTGGAGATTTCGGCGGAACGGCTGGAATGACGAATCAGGGGATCGAAACGGTCGTCAATGGGGATATCGGAACCACGGCTGTGTCGTCGGCGGTCACCGGATTCCACGACACCTCTATTCCGATCGTCGGTGCCGTATGGCCCTGCACCTATACGGAGACGACACTCAATATAGGCCAGGTGAATGGGACCATCTACACGGATCCACCGCCCCCCACGGTTAACTGCCCCAATGAAGGGACCGCTGTAACGGCTGCCGTTGCAGCCCAGGCTGCACAGGACACGCTTACCGCTTACAACTCGATGACGCCCGCTTCCATACCGGGCGGACTGGCTGTAGAAAGCTGCCCGGCACCTGGCTGCACGGGCGTCAACGGTGGCCCAGGCGAGTTGGGCAATCGAATACTGCAAGCCGGAGTCTACAAGTCCACGCCGGGCACTTACGCCATAACTCTGGGGCCGCTGACGCTCGACGCCCAGGGCAACCCCAACGCCACATGGATATTCCAGATGGCCAGTTCCCTCACGGTGGGCGGGGCATCTAACGGGCCCGAAAGTGTCATTCTGATCAACGGTGCGCAGGCGGCAAACGTCTTCTGGCAGGTTGGAAGCGCCGCGACGATCAACGGGCCGGGCGGGGGGACATTCTGCGGAACGGTCATCGCTCACTCGGGAGTTACGACCGGGACTGCCGGAATCACCACGCTCACCACCGTCAACGGCAGGTTGCTGTCTACGATTGGTGCGGTCACCCTGGTGAACACCGTCATCAACGTGCCAGCTCCGTAAGACCGCGCGGAGACCGTCCCACGGGACGGTCTCCGCACATAGAAAGGACAGTGCTGAAATTAGGCGCTCAAGCAGGGCGAGCAAGGCTTGATAAGCAGGTTCGGTTCCCGCATTCCAGCCAGGCGCAAGCAAGCCGATCGGGCCAGATGGCGGGAATGGATGATTTTAGCGAGCAGCAATTCAGGAGAAAGACCATGACATTCAAGACGCGGATGATTGCCACAACAGCGGCTATTGCATTGCTGGTACCACCATTCTTGTTTGCTGCGGGAAACCCGACCGACTCATCGGCCAATGTCACCGCTGTCAACTTCGCGGTCGCGACCGATGCCGTGAGCAAAGTCGAAGTGCATGCCGCATTGGCCGCGGCCCAGTCTGCGACGCCCGCGCCCGCTTCAGGCCACGCCTACAGAAGTTATCCCCGGGCAGAGCTTTTTCTGGGCTACTCGTACCTGCGCGGTGTGCCGATGCTGGATCCAGGCAACCGGATGGTTCGGCTGAATGGCGGCAGCGCCTCCATTGCCTTCAACCTGAACCGTTACCTGGGGTTGGTCGGCGATTTTGGCGGCTTCGATGACACGAAACTACAGATCACGGGTACAGGCGCAAACCCGCCTCGCGCGGCAGACGCAAGCGGCACGGCCTTCACATTCATGGCCGGTCCACGCATCTCCTACCGCCGCAGGATCACCCCCTTCGCCCAAGTCCTGTTTGGCGGCATCCACGCTAGTCAGGTGAGCCTTTCCAATTGCAGCGGCGCTCTTTGCACGCCGCTGCCCGCGGAGAACTCGTTTGCCATGACAGCCGGAGGCGGAATCGACCTCAATATCCATCGGCATCTCGCCATACGCATCGTTCAGGCCGAATACCTGATGACCAACTTCGCCGATCTCAGCACGGGTAACAGGGACACGCAGAACGACATACGCCTTTCGTCCGGGCTTGTCTTCGGCTTCGGCGGGTATCGTGCTCGTCCACCGGTGAGCTATAGCTGCTCGGTGTCGCCAGAGAGCGGCTATCCAGGCGAACCGATCACGGTGACCGGCGTGGCGTTGAATTTGAATCCGAAGAAGGTTGTCTCCTACATCTGGTCATCGGATGGCGGCCCGGTTTCCGGAACATCGAATATTGCGAGCATGGACACGACGGCCACCGCGCCAGGTACTTATACGGTGAAGGGCCATGTCTCTCAGGGAAAAAATCCAAAGCCGGATCAGATGGCGGACTGCTCCGCGACGTTTACGGTGAAGGCGTTTGAGCCGCCGACGGTCAGCCTCTCGGCGAACCCAACGTCGGTGAATCCGGGCGAGTCCTCGACGATCACGACGAGCGCAGTCAGCCCACAGAACCGTCCCCTCACCTACAGCTATAACGCTACCGCCGGGTCGATCAGCGGCACCACACCTTCGACGACGTTATCGACGGTGGGTGCGGAGCCGGGGCCGATTACGGTGACGGGCACCGTCTCCGACGACAAGAGCCATAGCGTATCGGCGTCGACCAGCGTTAATGTGATTGCTCCACCACCACCTCCTCCACCGCCGGCTCCGCTGGTGTCGAGCATGTGCTCAGTGAGCTTCGAGCGCGATGGGGCGCGCCCGACACGCGTGGACAACGAAGCCAAGGCCTGCCTGGACGACATTGCTCTCAACCTGCAGCGCTCTAGCGATGCCAGGCTGGCCCTGGTGGGCAACGAAGACGCCAAAGAGCAGGCGGCTGATGCCAAGGAAGCGAAGCTGAAGCAGCACAACCAGAAACCAAACACCGCCGCGGAACGCGCGGTCAACACCAAGCAGTATCTGGTCAACGAGAAGGGCATCGATCCGTCTCGCATTCTGCTCTACACAGGTACGGACGATGCCAAGACGGTGACGACGACATTAATTCCGGTCGGCGCAACATTCAATGGCACGGATGATACTCCGGTACAGTAGGGCACAAACGAGGGCAGGGCAATCGCATGAACGAGATGTGCTGGAGTGGCTATTGTCGAGCAGTAGTCGCAGACATGACTTTTTATGGCGGAATTGATTTCCATAGAGCATTTTAGGGAATGATGTAGACTGGGATTGGCGATTTTCAGCGACGACGA
>VFSW01001125.1_pt1 | contig 40198 bp, 39 predicted proteins | sample 5358111 | NCBI WGS metagenome assembly VFSW01 (sample SAMN11554181, study PRJNA540505) | mine drainage metagenome | isolation source: sediment from site ElyBrook_90M | place: USA: Ely Copper Mine, Vershire, VT | collected 2017
TCATCCCCGAGTCAACAGTGGGAAAGAAATCTTCGCCGGTGACAATCAGCAGGCTCATCGAGGCGACCACCGCGATCGCAACACAAATGAGGCCTAAGGCGCGGCGCGCGATGAACATCGCGAGCAGTTCGCGGTAACGATCGCGAAACCGACTGAAGCGGGTATCGAACCAGCGCACGAAACGATCCCAGCGGCCGGGGCCCTCATGCGCCTCGGATTCCTGGGCGAGCAGATGGTGCGCCATCGTCGTGACCAGGGTTCGCGAAAGCAGGTACGAGGTCAGCATCGCGTAGACGACGGCGAGGGCGAGCGGCGTGAAGAGGAACTTCGCGACGCCGGAGAGGAGCGCGACCGGAAAAAACACGATGCAAATCGAGAGCGTGCCGACCAGGGTCGGCGTGGCAATCTGATGGGCGCCATCGAGGATCGCGACCAGCAGCGGCTTGCCCATCGCGTGATTGCGATGGATGTTCTCGACCTCGACGGTGGCGTCATCGACGAGCATCCCGACCGCGAGCGCGAGGCCACCGAGAGTCATGATGTTGAGGGTCTGGCCGGTGAGCTTGAGGAGAACGATCGCGGTGAGGATCGAGAGCGGTATCGACGTGATGACGATAAGGGTGCTGCGGGGGGAGCCGATGAACACGAGCACCATCAGCGCGACTAATACCGCGGCGATGACAGATTCGCGGACCACCTCGACGAGGGCGCCTCGGACGAAGGTGGACTGGTCGAAGGAAAGCGACATCTGGAGGCCCTTGGGGGCCGAGGCGAGGATCTGGGGAAGCTTATGTTTAACCGCATCAACTACTGTCAACGTAGAAGCATCGGCATGTTTGATCACCATCAGATAGGTTCCGCGTTGACCGTTGACGCGGACCACGTTGGTTTGAGGCTGATGGGTGTCGGAAACCGGGGCGACATCACCGACGTGAATCGGCGTGCCATTGGTGACCTTGATGGGAAGCTTGTTGAAATCGGGCACCGTGTTGGGACTCATGTTGAGGTCGACGTCGTATTCGTAATCGCCCATCTTCGCAGTGCCCGACGGGATGACGACGTTCGCCGCCGCGAGCGCGTTACCGATGTCAGCCGGCGACAAACCATTTGCATACAACGTGGTCGGATCGAGATTCACCATCACCGCGCGCTGCACGCCTCCGAGCGGAGCCGGACTGGAAAATCCTGGAATCGTAAAAAGCTGGATGCGAATGAAGTTCAGCCCGTAATCGAAGAGTTGCGGCTCGGTGAGCGTGTCGCTGAAGATGTTGAGCTGCGCGACCGGCACGTTCGCCGCATCATACGAGATGATCTGCGGCGGCACCGTCCCGCGCGGCAGCTGTGAAAGAATCGATTCGGAGACGCTGCTGATCTGCGCGATTGCCCCGCCGATATCGGACCCGGGATAGAAATAAATCTTAAGGATGCCGAGTCCATTCATCGAGGCGGAATCGATGTGCTCGATGCCGTTGACTGTAGTTGATGCAGCCCTTTCGCTGATCCAGACCATCCGGCGTTCGATCTGGAGGGCGGACAGCCCTGGGTAATTCCACACCTCGAGGACCACCGGCAGGTTGATAGCTGGAAAAATGTCGACATTCATCAGCTCGAATGACAAAACGCCCAATACCAGCATCAGAAGCGCCATAACCGCTACGGATATGGGCCGACGGAGGGCGAGACGAACAAGCGCCATCATAGGAAGAATGCTCCGAAGCATGACCGCCAGCTTGGCGGTTCGAAAAAATCGACAGAAACACGATCGGATGACGAAAACGGGCGCACCAACACCCCAGTGTTCCCTGAACCTTAGTTAGACGACCGATCAATCAAATAATTCTGACAAGTAATTCTGGACCGATGAGTCCAAAAATGGCAAGCGAGAACCGTGCCGCGATTTTATGTTTGTTTTTCAACGTCTTTGCTCGCGCTGCCTATCGCAGAATGCGAATACCGCTTCGATTTGCAAATGCCGCAAATTGCCGATCGAGGGCTAAATGACTTATGGCTCACATCTGCGTAACAAATATCGGAGGCTTTTCGCTGCAGACAAAACGCGTTTCCGCTCACCTGTGCGCTCGCCCGATGCGCTTCTGGAACTCCACTTCGAGTGGCTCTAGACTCAGGCGCTGGTCGCGCACCATTTTCAACCACGATGCAGGAGTCTCATTATGGCTTCCGTGCCGGACAATGGCTTGATTCACCTGAGCAGTCGCTACTCGGTTTCAGAAACTCTCGCGCGGCTGGAAAATATCCTTCAGGCCCATCACCTCGCGATATTTGCCCGCGTCGATCACAGTGGCGAAGCCGCCAAGGCCGGTCTCCAGATGCTTCCGGCGCAGGTACTGATTTTCGGAAGTCCCGCGGGTGGCACTCCGCTGATGGTCGCCGCGCCAACGCTTGCGATCGATTTGCCCCTGAAAGCGCTGGCGTGGCAGGACGCCGATGGCAAGACCTGGCTCTCCTACAATCGTCCCGACTACCTGCAGCAACGGCACAACGTTCCGGAGAATCTGATCAAAAACATTGCGGGCGTGGGCGCGCTGCTGAAGCAGGCGGTCGAGTAGGCCGCCCCTTCCTGACCTGGAGATTGGCTCGACTCGACCGCGAACGCCCGGACCAAAACCAACTCGGATTGGACATCCCGTGTCCAGACCGAGGCGCGTCTGATCTCCGTCGGTAAAGCATCCCCGAAATCCTTCTCCACATTGGCGCGGGTGGCGCTCCATGCCGGGTGAGGCAGGGGAGGTTGGTCGCGATTTTATCGCGACCTGGCGAGGGACCTTATTCAGCGCGTCCTCGCGCGATTAGGGCGCGCGGAAAAAACCCCTCGGTCGCTGCACCGCTGCGGGTCGTTCCCGAACGACCCCTACGGGGAAAGGATCGCGCCTAATCCATTGCGCGGGATGTCGGGAGGCGAGGCATTACGCGGTCGCGCGATCGAGGAAGGCCCGCACCGCTTTATTGAATGCCTCGGGCTGATCGATGTTCGCCGCGTGGCCCGCATCCGCGAGGATCACTTTTTCGGCGCCCGGAATTTTCGCCGCCATATAATCCGTCGCCGCGAGGAACTGCACATCCTGGGCGCCCGCCAGTACCAGCGTCGGCACTTTGATCGCCGGCAATGACTCGATGACGCGGCCATCGGACTGCGCGAGCATCCCACGCGCCGCATGCGCCAGGCCTTGCGCACTACGGTGATGCGCCAGCGTTGCCTCCGGGCCGGCGCCTGCCGCCGCGAGGCCCTTGGTCTCGAGCGCCTTCGCCATACTTCCCGTCATCTTGTTCCATTCTTCGCGCGGGCCGTCCTTTTTGTAGCCGGGGCCGGTGTCGAACAGCATCAGCGCCGCGACGCGCTCGGGGCGCGCGAGGTTGAACGCCAGCGTCATGTAGCCGCCGAGCGACAATCCGCCGATGACCGCGCGCCTGGCGCCGCATGTATCGAGGATCGCCGCCATGTCGGCCACCGTCGCCTCATGCGAGTAGAGCGCGGGATTGTTGGGCGAATCTGAACGGTCGTGCCCGCGCATGTCCCATGCGATGAGGTGATAGCGGTCTGAGAGCGCCTCCATCTGGCCCGCCCACATCCGCGCGCTGGCGCTGTATCCGTGCGAGAGCAGAACCGCGGGACCCTTGCCGCGTTCTTCGTAATAGATGTTGACGCCGTCGCGATTGAGATAGGGCATGAATCCTCCGCCGTTCGCTTCCCGCGATTTGACTGGTCGAGAGCGACTGGATTGTAAACAATGACAGTTAGTCGCTAGCGCTATGCGAGGCCATCTGCAAACCGGCGCGGAACCTCAGACGCGTTTACCGAACAGCGCGTGATAGAGGACCAGCACCACGACACCGCCGACGAACGCGACCAGGATGCTGTAGAGGTTGAAGCCAGTGACGCCGTTGCGGCCGATGGCGGTAAAAATCCAGCCGCCGACAAATGCGCCGACGATTCCGAGCAGAACGTCGCGCATGAAACCTTCGCCCGAACGATTAACTACTTTGCTGGCGAGAAAGCCCGCGATCAGACCTACGATAATCCAGGCAATGATTCCCATTCATCTTCTCCTTGTGCGTCCTCGGCATTAAGAAACAGACGAGCCCCGAATCAATTTATTTCATGAGCAGCGCGTTGCGTACTTTGCCAAACTGGAGCACCGTCAGTATGGTCGTTTGTCCTACGCGCCGTCTATGGCGCGCAGGATTGCGGGAGGCAACCTCGATGGCGGAACTCAAGAATCGGCAATGGCTGTTGGCGGCGCGTCCGGATGGTCTCATCAAGGAAAGCGATTTTCGCTGGAATGAAGCCGCGGTTCCTCCGCTCCAGGACGGACAGGTCCTCATCCGCAACCTCGCCTTCTCATTCGATCCGACCCAGCGCGGATGGATGTCGATGGATACTTACATCAAGGCCATTCCACTCGGGAACGTGATGCTCGCAGGCACCGTCGGGCAAGTCGTCGAATCGAAGCGGCCCGGCTATGGCAAGGGCGACTTGGTGAACGGCCTGCTCGGATGGGAAGACTACAGCATCAGCGATGGCAAAGGCCTGATGGGGCTGCAGAAGCTTCCCGCCGGAACTGACCCGCGGTTAGCGCTTTCACTCCTCGGCACCACCGGACTTACCGCCTACTTCGGCACGCTCTCGGTCGGCAGCGTGAAGGCGGGCGAGACGTTCGTGGTGTCGGGTGCGGCGGGCGCGACGGGATCGGTCGCGGGCATGATCGCGAAGATCAAAGGATGCCGCGTCATCGGCATTGCGGGCGGCCGCGACAAATGCGAATGGCTCATCAAAGAGGCGGGCTTCGACGCCGCCATCGACTATAAGAATGAGAAGGTCGGCGACGCGCTGACGAAGCATTGCCCCGGCGGTATCGACGTCTACTTCGACAATGTCGGCGGCGAGATTCTCGATCAGGCGCTGGCGCGCATCCGCTACGGCGCGCGCATCGTGCTCTGCGGCGCGATTTCGCGCTACAACGAAGCGGCGATGAGCGGTCCCGGCCCGCGCAACTACATGAATCTCATCCTGCACAGCGCGCGGATGGAAGGGTTCCTGGTGTTTCAATTCCTGAAGCATTTTCCGGAAGCGATCGGCGAGCTGAGCGCGTGGTATGCGCAAGGCAAGGTGAAAAATCAAATCGACTTGCAGCACGGCCTCGAGAACGCGCCCAGGACCATCATCCGTTTGTTCACCGGCGCGAACTTCGGCAAGCAGCTGCTGGAGGTGGCCGACCCGCAGTAGCAGTAGTCGCCAAAATGTTGCCATTGCGGGAAGGTTTGCGATACCTTCCGGCGTCGTAAATTCAAGATAAAGCCTCGACTAAGGCAGGCCTGCTCATCATTGAGTTAGCGTGCCCTTAGCCGGATGGCTGGGGAGGGATTCTTGAAGACGAACCAGAGGCATTCGGCCTCCGCTGTGGGTTTGTTCTCGCTCGCTGTTGTCTTGTCGATGATGCTAACTGCCTGTGGCGGAGGAAGCGGCGGAAGCAGCTCAACCGCATCGCAAAAGCCTATCGCATGTTCCGAGCTCACTGACCTTCGCGACCTCGCGCCGAAGCTGCAATCATTCACCAACCAGCGCACTGGCGATACCGTCGATTACCTGGTGATGGGCGATGCGGCGATGAGCGACGATGTCATCGTAATGTTCAACGGCACCGGCGAAATCGTACCGGATTGGCCGCTTCAGATGATCACAAATGCAAAGTATAGCCCCAACATCGTCAGCAGCGACGCCTACGACCCTCTGCAAGATGGACCGCTCTCAATTTGTCATGACTATCGGCTGGTGATGTTCGACTATCCGGGAGTTGGGAGCAGTCCGCTGTTAGGAAATGTAACCCTCGATGATATTTCCAACGACGCCGATGCGATGCTCAATGAAATCGGCCGCCGCTATCACGTCCCGACTGACAAGGTCGATCCGTTGGGCTGGTCATTAGGGTCGGTCGCAGCGTTGAAGTACGCGTTTGTCGCTCCGAACTCCAATCCGGAACGGAAAATCGGAAACCTGATTCTGATCGCAACCAAGCCGGGAGGAAACACCGACGGGTTTTTCGACGGGAATGAAGCCGATTGCGTCATGACCATGTTCGACGAACTGAAGAACAATTCGGGTCTCGATAGCTCCTTCAAAAGAGAACTCGAAGAGAATCTCTTTCAACTGACCCTTCCCTTACGTCGGCCAAACTCCCAATACCGGACCTAACAGCGGGTGCGAAGCGACGATTGCCGGCAATACTGTGACCCTGAATGTAACACCTGATTGCCCGCCGGACAGTGAATGCGACCGCAACCTGCTGGTACAGAATGCAAACCGGAATACCTTGCCGTGGTCACTCACCGGAAGCACCGATTACAACCTGTTCTTGCAACAGCGCGAGCTGGCGACCGATTATAGCCTCTGCTATTGCAGCGCTCCCGGTTCCAATTTCACATCCACTGACTGTTCGTGCTCCGGAGTCTCACCCGAAATGTCGGCCACTAACGGTGGAGTATGCCAGACGGTGTCGCCCCAGCCGAACACCCTTATGTCCACTAACTGTGTGAGGTTGAACATCGGTGGAAAGATCAACGTCATCAACGGGCCCGAAGACCTTTACATCCAATATGTCTATGGCCAGGATCTGGTGACCGCCTATCAGACGATGTTCGGCGCCAATGCAGCTACGATTGCCACCTATCCGGGTAGCGATGGCGCCGGTCACGGCGTGCTCCTGCAACACCCGATGTGGACGCAGCAGCAGATTTTCACCGCGATAAACCAGTAGGGCCTGCACAAATGAAAGAGGCCCGCGTGCATTGATGCGCGCGGGCCTCGGTGTTTCGAATTGAAGTGGAGTTACTTTTCGCTGGCGAGCGATCGCAGCTGCCGGAAGTCGCGCACATCACTCGCGAGGCCGATCTTCTCCAGCCCTCGAATAATGATGTAGCCCACGTCGAGCTGATACCAGGTCCATCCCAGCCGCGCGAGGCCCGGACGCGCGTGATGATTGCGATGCCAGTTCTCGCCCTGGAAAAAATGCATCGCCCCCAGCCATCGCACGTTGCGGCTTGAATCCTGACCGTCGCGCGCACCTTCTTGCGTATGGCAGATGCTATTCACGAAGCATTGCGCATGCAGCGAGAACACCAGGCGTATCGCGCCGAGCCAGAAGAACGCGGCCCAGCCGAAATACAAACCATTGAACAGTGCCAGCGCCAGAATCGGGACCTGCAAAAAAGTCCAGATGTTGTATGAGAAGCGATTGAGGTCAGGCACGTAGCGCTCGACCGAAGGCTGTTCCGCCTGCCATAGCCAGCGCAGATGCGCCCACCAGAATCCCTGCCGCGGGCTCGAAATATCATCTTCGGTATCCGCCGAGGCGTGATGAAGGCGATGATTGGAGGCCCAACTGACCGGCGCGCCCGAGCCATTGAACATCGCGAAGAAGATTAGGATCCCGCGCACCAGCGGATTGAGCTTCAGCGCGCGATGTGAGATGGCGCGGTGATAGCACACGGTGGTGCCGACGCCGCCGATCCACGCCAGCGCCAAGGCGCTAAGAAACAGGCGCCATCCCGGAATCGGGAAAAGGATCAACCCGATCAGCGCCATCACGTGGATCGTCATGACCCAGGTAAAGGTCCCCGAATGATGCCAGGTGGTATGCCACCATGGCCATTTCCAGGGAGGTAGTGGATTCCGCTCGGAAGATTTGTCGAGGTTGAACGGGGCTGTAGTTAACGGAGCGCCGGCCGCCACCTTATGCCCACCGTGCGCGGGGGCGGCTGCGTCTGGAATTTTTGTTGGAGCGGAAAATCGTCACCGGCTTGGGTGCGGTTATCTGCGGGGCCTCGAAGCCCTCAACTGTCTCGCGATCTAATTGCTTACCCAACGTTCTCTCCAATCTCCCAAGCGTTGCGCGCTCCTCAGGAGTGACGAGGCTCAACGCTTCGCCTGATTTGCCCATGCGGGCGGTTCTGCCGATGCGATGGATGTAGTTTTCGGATTCGTCCGGCAGGTCGTAATTGATTACGTGAGATACATCGGGAATATCAAGACCTCGCGCAGCTACATCGGTCGCCACCATCACCCGATAGGTGCGATTGCGAAAACCGGCAAGCGCCGCGTTGCGCTGACTCTGTGAACGGTCGCCATGAATCGCGACCGCCTTGATGCCGCTGCGCGAGAGCATCCGCGCCACCCGATCGGCGCGTGAGCGCGTGCGGGTGAAAACGATCGCGCTTTCAACCTCGTCGCGCTTGAGGATCTCGATCAGCATCGGTCCCTTGTTGTCGTTGGTCACCGGATAGATAGTCTGATGGATGCTCGGCGGCGGCGCGGCCTTGTCGCCGACATTGACATGCTCCGGATCCTTGAGGAACTCGCGCGCGACCTGGCCGACGCCGGAACCCATCGTGGCCGAGAACATCAGCGTTTGGCGCTTGGTCGGTACGGTCTTCATGATGCGGCGAAGCTGCGGCAGGAAGCCCATGTCGAGCATTCTGTCTGCCTCGTCGACGACGACAATCTCGATGTTGGAAAGCTTTACGGTTCCGCGCTCGATGTGATCGTTGAGGCGCCCGGGACATGCGACCAGGACGCTCGCGCCGCCGCGCAGATCCTGCAACTGGCGCGTCATCGAGTCGCCGCCGACAATCAGGGCGGCCTTCAGGCGCGTATTGCGCGCGAGGATGCCGAACTCCTTGGCGACTTGCGCCGCGAGCTCGCGAGTCGGCACCAGCACCATCGCGCGGATGCCGGCGGGATGCGGACGCGCACCATTGTGATGCGCCTCGTGAGCGCCTTCCGCATGGTGAGCATCGACATGATGAGCATCAGCGTGATGCGAACGGCTGGCGGCATGTTTGCCATGCAGCTTATCGATCAGAGGGATCAGATACGCGGCAGTCTTGCCGCTGCCGGTCTCGGCAGTCGCGATCAAATCGCGGCCCGACATCGCAACAGGAATTGCGCCGGTCTGAATCGGGGTGGCTTGGTGATGGCCGCGGTCTTTGATTGAACGAGCTAGTTCTGGGGATAGTGAAAAATCAGCGAATGACAAAATGCCTCTCGGTCCAGATCCAGCGGATTCCCGTTGGCGGCTAGGCCGAACGAATGGTCTGTATTGGTTGGAAGGTTGGCGGTCGCGGAATCCGGACGCGCGCTTAGCCTTTATTGGCTTGGTGCTGTGAGAGTACGGACTACTCTGTAACGAGTCAACGGGGGTATCCGAAGGGGTTGGTTTTTGATGGTTTTCGAAGATGTGATCTCCCGCGAGAAATTGACCATGGTCAGAATCTGCGTTAAGTCCCTGTCAAGCTCGATGTTTCGCGCGCGAGGAGGTCCCCATGTTCCTTCGCAATTGCTGGTATGCGGCCGGATGGAGCCGGGACTTCGCCCCCGAAGCGATTACTGGAGTCACCGTCCTGAACGAACCCGTCGTCATCTATCGCACCAGCGATGGTGCAGCAGTGGCGTTGCAGGATCGCTGCCCGCATCGCTTCGCGCCGCTCTCGATGGGACGCCTCGAGGGCGACAACCTCCGTTGCATGTACCACGGCCTGAAGTTCGCGCCATCGGGAAGATGCATCGAGATTCCCGGTCAGCCGAAAATTCCACCTCAAGCCTGCGTACGGCGATATCCAGTCATCGACAAATATTCCGTCGCGTGGATCTGGATGGGCGATGCGTCGCGCGCGGACGAAGCGCTGATCCCGGAATTCGTCGGCGTCGATGAACCGCGCTGGGCGATGAAGCCCGGTCGCATGGACTACAACGCCAACTACGTCCTCATCAATGACAACCTGCTCGACCTGTCGCACATCGCGTTTCTGCATTGCAAAAGCCTTGGCGCGAGCTTCACTCCCGAAGGAGTATCGCGCCCGACTATCACCAAGACCGCCCGCGGCGTGCTCATTTCGAATTGGATCAATAGCGGTCCCTCCAAAATGTCGGACGTCCTGAGCAAATCCCGAATCGATATTTGGCAGACCTATGAGTTCGTGATCCCCGGTGTCTTCCTGCTGCACGCCGACTTTTATCCTCCCGGGACCGCCGTAAAGTTTCCCGAGCGCGAGCCCGTCGATGTCGAGCCGATGCATCGCCAGTTCACTTGCCAGACCGTGACTCCGCTCACCGATGATAGCACCTGCTATTTCTTTGCGTATGGCCCGTGGGCGAAGGAGCCGGAGCACGCGGAGACGCTGTATCAACTCGGCCTTCGGGCGTTCAACGAAGACCGCGTGATGATCGAGGCACAGCAGAAAAACATCAACCGTTCGCCCGACGCGAAGATGATGACGATCGCGATCGACAGCGGCGTGGCGCAGTTCCGCAGGATGATGGACGACGCGATGGCGGCCGAGCGACAGAACGAAACCGCGGCGGCCGCCGCAGGCGCGTGAGAAGGTGAGCATATAGATGTCAGCCTCCGCGGCAGTAGTTGAAATCGGACGCGCCGAGCGCAACAAACGCGACAAACGCGAGCGCCTCATCCGCGCCGCACGCGAGCTGTTTCGGACCAAGGGCTTCGAGGCCACGACCACCAGCGAGATCGCCGAGGCTGCCGAGGTCGCGAAAGGCACGCTCTTCTTCCATGCCAAATCGAAGGAAGCGCTACTGGTCATGATGTTCCAGGAGGAGGTCGGCGATGCTATCGAGCAAGCCTTCGCCAAAATTCCCGATGCCTCCTTCCTCGATCAGCTGGTTCATGTCTTCGATGTGATGCTGCGCCAGAACCTGCGCGATGTCGGCCTCGCGCGAGTCTTCGTCAAGGAGCTCGCGTTCGTCAGCGGTGACCGCCACGGTGTCGACCTCGTTATGGAGGGGCTATTCGAAAACCTCAGCGGTCTCATCGAGCGCGCGAAAGAGAACGGCGAGGTCGCCAAAGAGATCGATTCTGCTCTGCTCGGATATAATCTGTTCGCCTTGTATTTCGTATTTCTGATGCTATGGCTGGGCGGTGGCGCGCATTCGCCCGAAGAGCGTCGCCCATCGCTGCGCCAAATGCTTGAACTACAGCTGAGGGGAGTGTCTGGTTCGCGGACCACGCCCCGAAGCAATCGCAAGAGGTAATCAAATGGCAACCACCAAAGTCGCCGGCGTAAATGTTTCGACCGATCACTTCATCGACGGCAAGCGCGTCGAATCGAAGCGGAAGTATGCGAACTGCTCGCCCATCGATGGCAAGCATCTCGCCGATATGAGCGCAGGCGGCGCCGAGGAGATCGATGCGGCCGTCGCTGCAGCACGGCGCGCCTATCCCAAGTGGGCCGGGCTGGGTCCCGAAGGTCGCCATGCGATCCTCAAGCGTTTCTCGCAGGCGATTCTCGATCATGGCAAGGAAATCGCCGCCGTCGAAACCGAGGACAACGGCTCGCTGCTGATCGGCAATAACGCGCGCGTGATTCCGCGCGCCGCCCTCAACATCAGCTTCTTCGCCGATCGCGCGCTTCATCTCAATGACGAGAAGATCGATTCGCCCGAAGTGGTGAATCATGTTCGCTTCGATCCCGCCGGCGTCGCCGCGCTCATCACGCCATGGAACGGCCCCTTCATGCTCACCACCTGGAAAGTCGGTCCGTGCCTCGCCGCCGGCGACACCGCGGTGGTGAAACCTCCCGAGTGGGCGCCGCTGACTTGCTCACTGATGGGTGATCTCGCGAACGAAGCGGGCATTCCTCCTGGCGTGCTCAACATCGTGCAAGGAATCGGTGAAGAAGCGGGCGCCGCGCTCGCCGCGCATCCGGATATCGATCGCCTCAGCTTCACCGGCTCGACCGATACGGCGAAGTTGATTGGCGCATCGACGGCACGCTCGCTGACGCCGGTGGCTTTCGAACTCGGTGGCAAGTCGCCCTTCATCGTGTGCGCGGACGCCGACCTCGATGCGGCCGCGAAAACCGCCGCCGGTCAGTACTTCAACGCCGGCCAGGTTTGCCTCGCCGGCACGCGCATCCTGGCGGAAGCAAAAATCGCCGATGAGTTCCTCGCGAAGTTCCGCGCTGAGGCTACGAAGATGCGGGTGGGCGATCCGCGCGAGAAGACCACCCAGATCGGCCCGCTCATCACACCGGAGCACTTCAAGCGCGTCGAGGGTTTCGTCGATCGCGCGCTGAAGGCCGGCGTGAAGCCGCTCTGGGGCGGTCATCGCGATCAGGCCGGCCAACTTTACTTCGAGCCGACGCTGATGAATGGCGCGTCGCAGGATATGGAGATCATCCAGAAGGAAGTCTTCGGTCCTGTGCTCACCTGGCAGACCTGGCGCGATGAGGGCGAGCTGATGAAGCTCGCGAACGGTACCGACTACGGTTTGGCAGCCGTCATCTTCAGCAAGAGCGAAGAGCATGCGATGCGCCTCGCGCGGCAAGTCGTCGCGGGCACGGTATGGGTGAACTGCTTCTTCGTGCGCGAGCTCGCGGCGCCGTTCGGCGGCAGCCGCAATTCAGGCATCGGTCGCGAGGGTGGCAACTGGAGCTTTGATTTTTATTGCGATGTGAAAAACATCGCCGCGCTGAAGGGCTCGTTTGTGTAGGACCTTATCGACACATCGTCGATAAGTGCGCGCAGTGGGTTTGTTTTCGCACTTCGAGGTGCGACCGCGAGAGGCATGTCCTCGTGCCGCCGATCGCAAAGATGCCGTAATTTACTGCATTTAATGGCTTTGTTTTTCCGATTCCCGTGATCGGTGGCTTCGTTTCCACGCCTCGTCGCCGGCCCTGAGCCAAATCCTTGGTTCGCAGGGCCAATGGGTTTGTTTTTGCGATTCGCAAGCGTCTGAAGGCCGCTCCCAAGAGGTCCTTATTCGCGAACACATACTCGGCCTGAAATCAAAAAATCCTTGATCCCAAAGGATTTAGTGGGTTTGTTTTTGCAATTTATATATTTCTCGCTCCGTGTCCGAGACAACAACGGCGCCCTCAAAGGGCGCCGCTGGCCATATGATAGCAGATCCTGACCGCGAGGGGATCCGACAATCGCGGTTGGGCACTGGCTCAAGTCACCCACTTGCGGCGACTACCGTAAACATTCTTTTCTGACTCCCCCTTCCCCTTCAGGGGAAGGGGCTAGGGGTTAGGTCTGCTTGCCGGGCGGCATTACACTGCGTTATCGTCGCGATTGACGCGAGCAAGGCCCGCCATCAAGGAGACATCCATATGCGTGAAGTAGCGGTTATCGGCGCCGGCATGGTGAAGTTCGGCAAGTATCTCGACACCAGCATGAAGGTTATCGCGCGCGATGCAGTTAACGCCGCGCTTTCGAGCGCCGGGATGGATCAAAACAAGATCCAGGCGGCCGTCGTCGGCAACGCGATGGAGGGTCTCGTCACCGGGCAGGAGTGCGTGCGCGGACAGGTCGTGCTCCGCGATATGGGCGTTGGCGGCATTCCCATCATCAACTGTGAAAATGCCTGCGCCAGCTCCGCGACCGCGTTTCATCTGGCGTGGCTCTATATCGCCTCGGGCATGTACGACGTCGTGCTCGCGCTCGGGATGGAAAAGCTCTACCACGTTGACAAGAAGAAATCGTTCGCCGCGATCGGCTCGGCTGTCGACGTCGAATTGATGCAGCAGATGATCGCCGACATGAACGCGCAGCAAGAGGCGCTTCGCAAAGAACGTGAAGCGCGCGGCGAGAAAACCGAAAAAGCCGCGGGCGCCGGCGAGTCGCGCTCGATGTTCATGGATTTTTATGCGGCGGGTGCGCGCGCTCACATGAAGAAGTACGGCACCACCAAGGAGCAGTTCGGGCGCATCGCGGTGAAGAACCATCGCAACGGCAGCCTGAATCCTCACGCGCAGTATCAGGAAGTTTATACGCTGGAAGACATCCTCAATTCCCCGACCGTGGCCGAGCCGCTGACGCGCCTGATGTGCTCTCCCATCGGTGACGGCGCCGCCGCGACCATCCTTTGCGCCTCGTCGGTGGCGAAGCAGTACACCAACAAGCCGGTGAAGGTTCTCGCATCGATCCTCTCCTCGGGCACCGATCACACCGCCGAGGAAGAAGGCGTCGTGACGCGCGTCGCGAAGCAGGCCTACGAAAAGGCGGGCGTCGGTCCCAAGGACCTCGGCATCATCGAGTTGCATGATGCGTCGGCGCCGGCCGAGCTGATGACCTACGAGGAACTGGGGCTCTGCAAGCCGGGCGAAGGCGGCAAGATGATCGACGAGGGCGCCACCGAGATCACCGGCAGCATCCCGGTGAATCCTTCGGGCGGTCTGCTTGCGAAGGGCCATCCGGTAGGCGCGACCGGCGTGGCGCAAATCTGCGAAGTGTTCTGGCAGCTTCGTAACGAAGCCGACAAGCGTCAGGTGAAGAATCCTAAGATTGGGCTGACCGAGAATGGCGGCGGCATGGTCCGCGGTGAAGCGGCCGCGATGTCGATCCACGTCCTCGGGATCTGATCGCAATCGGTGCAACGAACATGCGGGGACAGTGAGCATTTGAGATGAAGCTCATTGTCCCCGCCGTTTTTCAGCAGGACTTCCTCGATACAACCGCGTCGTTTCCGATCGATCATCTATATGGCGCGATGGGTGGGGACGTTGGCCTGCGCGCGCAGCAATGGCTTCCGCAGCCGAAAGCCGACGAGCTCGCCACCTACGTCGAATCCGCGCGCGCCAAGAAGGTAGCATTTTTCTACTGCCTGAATGTCGCCTGCCTCGGCAATCGCGAGTTCACCGCCGATGGCCAACGATGGCTGGTCGAGCGCCTCGGATGGCTCGATGATCTCGGCGTCGACGGAGTCGTGCTTTCCAATCCGTACCTGATCGCATTCGCGCACAAGCGTTTCCCGCGCCTGCGCATCGCGGTTTCGACGGCAGCGGCCATCGACAGCGTCGACAAAGCACAGTTTTTCGAGGGACAGGGAGCGAGCGTTCTCTACTTGCCGGAATACATCAATCGCGATTTCCCCCTGCTCGCGCAAATCCGAAAACGCACGCACGCAGAAATCGTCCTCCTCGCGAATGTCGGATGCCTGCTGCACTGCCCAATTCGCCAATATCACATCAACCTCGTGTCGCATTCGCATGAGAGCGAGGAGCTCGGGACCTACGTCGACTATCCGCTGATGTGGTGCTCGAAGGAGAAGGCGCGCGACGCGGGCCAGATGCTGAAGGCGCCCTGGATCCGGCCCGAGGACCTCGGTGTCTATGAAGAGATCGGCATCAACCAGTTCAAGCTGGCTGGCCGCGAAATGGATCGCCCGTGGGTGGAGCGGGTCACGCGCGCATACGCCGAACGCCGCTACGATGGCGACTTGAACGATCTCATTCTCGGGTTCGATCACCTGGAGCCATTCGGCAAGCTGCCGATTCGTATCCCGAATCGCGCGCTGGATGGCTTCCTGGAATTTTTCAAGAAGAAGCACGACTGCCGAATCGGATGCCGCGATTGCCGCTATTGCGACGACTTCGCCACTACGGCCAGTGTCGTCACGGAGAGTGAGCGCGATGGCTTCGTGAATCGAGTCGGTCGCGCGATCGATCGTTTTGAGAGCGGCGCCTTCCGCACCGCCAGCGGCAAGTAGCCGGCGCGCGCAATCCGCTCAGCGTCCCGATTAGTGGTTCGTCGGCTGCCGCTGAATCGACAATGACACGATGGCTGGATCCTTCGAAGCTTGGTCGGCAATGTCGGTGGCCATTGCAACCAGAGCCGGACCAAAGCCGTTATTAAAGCGCTCCGCCTCGTGTCTTTGCAAAATAGGTTGTTCCAAAAGAATCAACGGCGGAAAAAGCAGCCCGGGCGCGATCATCACGCGGTCGGTACCGGAGAGCTCGTCCCACCCGGCCGCGTCAGCGGCGAAGGGTTTGACCGAAGAAAGGTCGGCGACTGTCTTCTGGGTGCGCGCGGCCAGGAAAGTGACCGTCAATTTTAGGGTCGGGACGCTCTGGAATTGAATGTCGGTGGCCGGTACCGCGAGCAAGGTCGCGTCTTCCGCCGATTCCCTAGTATCTGCCAATTCAACCTTCTCGAAATTTGCCGCCAGCGCATCACGAACGAGATTCGCCATACTGGGATTTAATTTCTCATAAAAATCCCACGGCTGGTGAATAGTCAGCGCAGGATCGTTCAGAACAACGACTTTGAGTGGAAGCTTGGCGGCTCCGACCGGAGCGGGAGCTACAGCCTGCGACGGAAGGTCGATATGCGCGCAGGCAGCAAAGATCACCGATGACAGTATCCACCACAGAATCCTCGAATAGCTCGAGTGCTGATTCATCAGAGCCGCCTCAGCGCGGGGGCGCGATCGTCGCGCATCAGGAAGTAGAAACCGGTCGGATCGATCTGCGCGATCAGATTTGAGCGCAGCCAGCCTTCGATGAGCGTGCCGCCCGCCGGCGCGAGTGCCGATTTGACCCCCATTTCCGCGGAATCGACGACTTCCCATCCAATGTTGAGCGGTTGACCGTCAGTCGGATTCAGCGGGCGAAGATCGACACTCGGCAATGGAATTCCCGCGGCGTCGTTCAGGTACCACGCGGGATGGCTCGCGACGATCGGGCCCAAGTCGCTGCGGCCCAGCAGCGTCATGACATCCGCGCGCAGGCGCCGACCGATGCGAAGTCGGCGCGAGGTGCTGAACGGCCGATCGATGGCCACGATGAGACCCGCCGTGATCCGTCCCGCGAGCGCTTCCACTTCGTCGTCGAGCAGCATGCCGGCGCGATCCCATCCGCACACGGCGTAGTTGATGCTCACCGGAAGTTGCGGAATCTCTACCTCCCATCCAGCCCAAATAGTGGCGCCGCGATGCATCGCGCCGAGCAGTATCGCGATCGTCCACCAGTTGGTCGGCGGCTCGAGGAGCAGGACCGTGATGTCCTCGTTGAGAAGGTAAAACGCGCCCATTGAAATTCCCGTCGCGACCAGCGTGCGATGATTGTGCAGCGCCTCACCGTGGCCGTCCGGCATCGCCATCGCGAGGATGGGGCTCCGGAAATCAGGACGTCCGCTGCGCTCCTTCCCCGGCTCCGACAACAAGGCATCGAAAGTAACTGTCGGAGCCGTCCCACCGGGAGGATTATCACCAACGACCAGCTCAGGCGCGAATGCGTCGAGAGCTTCCTTCGGCGGTGCGCCGGCATTCGGGAAGCAGAGCACGTCGGCTTCGAAGGCGCCGAACATCGCGATCAGCAACTCCGATGGATCATCCAGGGCGATGGCGACCCGTGCGCCGCCGGCGACCCGACCGCGCAGCGCGTTGCCAAAGATGCGAGCCTTCTCGGCTAGCTCACCATAAGTCAAGTCGAAGCTGCCGGTCCTAAGTGCGATGCGTTCGGGAGCGGTTGCGGCGACCGGATAGATCGTCGTGTCGCCCACAGTCTTGAGCGGCACGTGCGCGTAGCGCGGCGTATCCTCCGGCCAATACGCGGAGAGCAGTCCTAACGCCCCCTTGCTCATACAGCAGACGCGGCCTCCTGTTCAGAAAGTATCGGAGGGACACCTTTGAAGCGAAGTGGAAGATCGCGCACCGCTTTGATTTCCACTGGCACCTCAAGCCGCCGCAGCAGCCGCGTTTTTGCCTCATCAAGAAGACCCGCCGCTGCTTTTTCGGGCTCGACAAGAAGTAGCCGAAGTATACCGCTGGACAGGCCATCTTTCGAAATCACGAATGCCGTGCCTCGCAGTTCGGGAACATCCGATTCGAGCGCGAGCTGAACATCATATGGCAGCAATGTATGAGAACTGATGCTGAAGCAGTCATCCCAGCGACCGAGCAGTTTGATGCGAGGTGACGGCAGTCCGCACGGGCACGGCGAGCGGTCCATGATGCCAACATCGCCGCCGTCGTAACGCAGGTAGAGCGATCCCGCCGGGATGACGCTCGAATGCACGACCGAGCCGCGCTCGTTGTCAGGCATCGCGTTGCCGGTCTTGCGATCGATCGCCTCGGCGTAGCAGGTGTCGGGCACCAGATGGAGTCCCTGGGCGTGCACGCAATCCACCGCGAGCAGATTTTCGCTCGACCCTGCAAGTTCTGTCACGCGGGTGACCTTCGTGAGGTCCTGCAGGTGCTCGCGCATCCCGGGCGTGATCGGCGCGCCGGTCACGACCAGCGTCTCGACTCCCGCGAAAAGCTGTTCGCCGCTTAGACCCTGACGTCGCGCGGTGGCGAGGATCGAAAAAACCATCGGCAGGAACATGGTGAGGAAGCGCGGATGGAATGAGAGAATTGCATCGACGATGCGATCTGCGAATCGCGGCAGAAAAGTTCCGGAAACCACCACGCATGGATTGCCGAAATGCATCGCGATCGAGGGCTGGATGGAAGCATACGCGTGCCACGCGGGCGCGGACATTATCAACGGCGTTCCGGAACGCAGGCCCGCCCACCAGTGCGCGCGACTCGAGGAGTAACCTTGCAGCTTCCGCCACCGCTTGGTGTGCATGACGAAAGTGGTGCCTGAGGTGCCCGAACTCAGACTCACAGTCATGGGTGAAGCGGGCCCTGCGGTGTAGGACTGCTGGCCTCCTCCCCCGCGCGCGAACGCGAGCAGATCCTCCTTGTTGCAAATCGGTACCGCGCGAAGATCGTCGAGGGTGCGAAAGCGACTGGGATCAAAACCAGCAGCGACAAACCGATCGCGATAGAACGGCAACTCCTCGAATGCGAGCTTGAGCGCGCGCTGGAGTTTTAGCGCCCACCATTTCCTCAGCGCGTCGGGTGAAAGACGATCAATGTCGTCGAAGGGCTCTGCGGTTGCGGAGTTCAAAATTCCAACCGCGCCGCGCGAGGTTCGCGTCCACATCCGCCGCGCAGCAACTTTGCATTTCCGATGTCATAACGCACGGCGGGACATGCTTTGGCGAAGCGCGCTGTGATCGCAACGTGACCATCCGCCAGAGCCTCAGCGCGATACTCGCGATCGAGATGAAATTCGCGACAATCGGGGCATTCGCCGCCAAGTAGGAAAGCTGCATCAGAGCGTAGGACGCGCCAAACCGGCACGCCGAGCCGCGCGGATAATTGTGCGGCCTCCGTGGGCGAAATGGCGCCTTCAATTTCGCTAATCGCGAGCCATCTCACGCGGCCTGCGAGAGAAACGCCTGTGGCTTCCAGAGCCATCGCCAACGGAACCGCTAGATCGCGGCGGATGGTAAGCATCGAGGGTTTTAACGTTTCGATGATCGCCACCATCCGGCTCGCCATGGCCGCGACGCCATCGTTGCAAACCGCGTGGAGGCGCAACCGCTCAGCAGCGCCGCGGCGCAGGTAGCCCACATAGCCACTCGAAGCCAGCAGTACGAGGGGGCTGGAGCCGTAGTCGAAAAATGCAATGGTCTCGCCCGGTGACGTGCCCCATCGCATCCACATCCGCCCGAGGACCCCAGCCCATCGATCCAACTCGGGCGGGTCAAGCGCGATCCAGATCGGCGGATCTTCCGTCGCTTCGAGCTGGAGAGAGAACTTCGGAACCACGCCATCGCGCAACCGGCCGGCAAATGGATCGGGAGGATGACTCGCAGCGAAATCCTCGAGGTCGGCGAGGCTCCACGGTCGCGGCGCCGAATCGGAATCCATCCGCTCGCGATAGAAGCGATGCCCCGTGAGATCCGATGCGTTCGGCATGAGGTCAGCTACTCGCCATGATCCCGCCGAACGCGGCAAGCAACGCGAGCGTCAAGTTGATGTAGGCGAGGCGATCCTGCCATGCCGAGACTTTCGCTTGGGCGGCGCGGCGCTCCTCGAGGTCGCGTAATCCGGCGGAGTAGGGAAGCTTTTTGGTGAGGATGGTTCCGTACCAGAAGCCCGACAAGGTCCCGGTGATGAGGAGCATCAGCCACGAGAACGCCATCAGCGCGGTCCACCCGATTTGCGGATCGCGGAACAGATCGGACGAAAAGAGGTAAGGGATTTCACCGAGGATCCATGCGCGGATGAAGCCGGTGATGCCGAGGAAAAAAATCGCGGAACCGCCCATCCACATCAGGCCCGCACCGATTTTTTGCGAGACCACCGCGGAATGCGCCGGCGGAATGCGGCGCAGCGCCGGCATCAGAATTCCGGTGTTGAAGATGATCGACCCAACCAGAACGATCGCCGCATAGATGTGAACGGCCCGCAGGATCCGAAACAGCAGCGCAACCGGCATGCTCAGTCATGCCATATTTTGGAGCGGTTGCGGATGCGATCGTTCACGTAGCCCTCGTTGTAGTAAGTGTCGTAGTACTCGACGTCGAGGTTGTGGATGACCGCGCCGAAGTGCGCCTGCATCGGGTTGTAGGTCACCGGCCACTGGCCGAAATTCTTCACGCAATACTCGATGTAGGCAATGCAAGCTTCCTGTACCCATTCGGGCGGCCGCGTCCGCGGATGCGCGATGACCTTCTCCGCAGTAGCTTTGTTCCAGGGCGACCCGACCTTGCGCAGGTAGTTATTATCGCCGCGATGTAGCACGCCGCCGTCGCCATACTTCTCGTTGTACCACGCCTTCACCAGCTGCTCGGCATTCTTGTAGCGAGGCGAGGGCACATAGGTCGCCTCCTTAACTCCCTCGATGCCGAAAATTTTAGTTTGTCCGGTGGAGATGGGAGCGCGTGGATTAGGGGCCTCGACATGAAAGCCAAGCCCGCGTGTGATTTCCGGCATCGCTCCCATCAGCACATCGGGGTTGAAGCCGCAGAACACCCACGAGCCGAGGCCCATCGCCTCGGTCGCCAGGCGCATATTCTGCACCATCGCGCCGGTAGGAAATTGCTCCACCTGGAAGATCAATTGCTCCTCGCCCGCGATGGTGGTCGGCAGCTCGAGCATTCCTTCGCCGATCCATTTCTCGAGTCCCGCCGGACGCCCACCGTTCCACTCATCGACCATGTAGTATTTCCAAAAATCCATGAAGTTGATGAGCGCGGAGTTGAGCCATCCCGCGTCGGTCAGCGGCAGGAACCAGGTCGAGCCGGGCATGTTGATGTTGAACTGATATGGGCCCATCAGCACGGCGTTCGGTGCGCCGGGCGCGCGCAGGCCGAAGTCAATGTCGGGGCGCTCATCGAGAATCTGGATGAGGCCGTCCTCGTACCACTTGATAACTTTGTCGTAGTCGGCCTCACCCTTAATTTCGATTGGACCCGAGCGCTCCAGGCTCGGCTTATAGATGTAGGCGCCGCTGTCGTTGATTACGAGCAAGTCGGTCGCATGCGAATTTCCCGGCGCCGGCGCGGTCCGTCCTGCTATCCAGGTGAGCTCGTGAAAACCGCCGTCGACGGAAATATCCCACGCCACCAAACCGTTGGGGCCGCATGCCGACCAGCAGATCAGCGCCTCTTCGAGCTTGGTCAAAGGAAGCGGATCTTTTTTTGAGATGAACTTCGCGGGGCCGTCACCCTGAGTGAGCGTGCGCCCGGTCACCGGATGCTTCATCGAGGTGCCCGAGTCGATTCGATATCCGCGACCGACGCGGCGGCTGCGAATGGTGGTGAGCAATTTGAAAAAGCTGTCCGACTGCTCGAACGCCCACTTCAAACGATCTTTGTCATTCATGAAGCGATCCCCTGTCTCTCGCAAAACTGGCTTCCCAGATCGCCATCACCATATCGCTCGCCAGCTTTGGCGTAAAACGCGATTGTGGATCTCTTTGACACTGCGCGGACCCGAGACAAAACTGCCCGATACGATCCGAAATCGGCGGAAACCTTGGGGGACTTCAGTTTGAAAAACACCAGCGCTTACTTCACGCCCGGTTTCTTTCAGTTTTTCCGCGAGCTCGAGCGCAACAATCGCCGCGAATGGTTTTTGGCCAACAAGTCGCGCTTCGAAACCGAGGTCCGCGATCCGATGCTCCGCTTCATCGGCGATTTCGCGCCGCATCTTCGCGCGATCAGCCGCCACTTCTATGCTGATCCGCGCCCGGTCGGCGGCTCGATGTTTCGGATCTACCGCGATGTGCGCTTCTCAAAGGACAAAAGCCCCTACAAGAGTCACGCCGGAATGTTCTTTCATCACGTCGCAGGTCGCGAGAAAGGAATCTCAACGCCGGGATTCTACCTTCATCTTTCACCCGATGAGGTTTTCGTTGGAGCAGGCCTTTGGCATCCCGAGAGTGAGGCTCTGGCGAAAATAAGAGATGCAATTGTGACGCATCCGGATCGATGGAAGCGGGCAACCTCGCAGCGAGAATTTCGGGCGACGTGCCGCCTCTCGGGCGACAAGCTGCAAAGACCGCCCCAAGGTTACGATCCAGAGCATCCCCTAATCGAGGATCTCAAGCGCAAGGACTTTGTCACCGTCACCGACTTGAGCGAGAAAGCAGCCTGCTCGACCGCCTTCATGGACTCCTTCGTTTCATCGTCCAAGGCCGCCGCGCCCTTCATGCGCTTCCTTACTGAATCGCTCGGTCTCCGGTGGTGAGTCGGCAATGCGTGATCACCCTGCGAAGCGATACTTACCGTCCACCAACTCGATCCAGCGCCCCTTGTCGGTGACCTGGCCGCCGACGTCGATCTGCGTGCGCAACACGGTCAGCTCTTCATCGGTCGGAACCTCGAGCGTTTCGAGTTTGGGCGCGATCGCCGGCTTGAAACTCATCTCAGCCAGAACTTGCTCGACGGTGACGTAAGGGGCGATGCCTTGCAGCATCAACTGGCAGTCGGTGCCGTAGCCAAACATCGCCCATGGCGTATAGACCCTCCATGGACCGGTGTTGGGAGGAAGCCCGTGGCGCTCGCGCGCCCCCGGACCATCGAGAAATCCCGGCGATGAAATGAAGTCGACGCGATCGACGAATTTGCGCTTCTGCTGATCGGTCACGAGGATCGTGCGCCATGCGAGCGCAGCGATGCTATCCGCACCGCCGGGACCACCGAAGCGACGGCCCTCGCCACCTGCGTATTTGCCGATGACGGTCGAGTTGACGTTTCCGTGGCGATCGACCTGCAGCGTCGCGAGAATCCCGTAGTCAACATAGCCGAGATGCGCGAGGTCGGCCGCGTAGTTCATCGTGCCCCATTGCAGCGCACGATAGTTGGCACGCGAGCTGATCATCGTCATCAGCGGATCGAACGGCACCTGCGCCTCGGGACCAACGACGCCGTCTTCGGTGAGGTACTGCAAGTTGGGCGCGCTCATCCGCTTGGCGAGGAGCACCGAACTCAGCGGCTCGCCGCCGCCACCGACCCAGTAGATGTACTTGTCCTCGACCAGGCGGGAAATCTGGCAGGTCACGAACTCGCGCTCATTGAAACTGGTAGCTGGAGTGCTCACGCGCTGTAGCCCTCCCTGATGGTTTCACGCCGGCGAATCTCGGCGATTTTTTCCGCGCCCACAACTTTCGCGAGGTACTCGTCGTGCGACGCGACCGAATAAACATGCTTCTGGAGGTAGTCTTTGAAATCACCGCGATACATCGCGCCCATAGCTTCGACGACGCCCGCCGGATCCGATGCGTAGTATCCCTGCACGGTTCCCGGATACGCTCCGAACGGCGCATGCACGACCGCATCGACAGCAAAATGTGCGATCGAAGTCCGCGCAGGATCGTTGCGAAATTCCGCCGTCTCGATGATCTCCTCCGCGGAAACGATGACGCGTTTCGATGATAGCGCGCATTCCGTATGCGCAATGCCGGTGCCGAAGACGCGCGCGTTGCCGAACTCATCGGCCTGATGCACATGGATCATCGAGACGTCGGGATTGAGCGCGGGCACCAGCAGAACCGGTTTGCCGGTAAAGGGATCCTCGACGATTTTGCAGCCCGAATGTTGAAAGCCGTCGGTGCCGCCGAAGCTGCGCGCGGGCAAGAACGGCACGCCCATCGCGCCGGCCTTGAGCCGCAACGTCATCAGCGCATTGGAGTATTCGTAGATGGTGACCCGCTTTTCTTTGACGGCGCGCGCGATCCACGGTCCGAAGCCGATGAAGCCTATGTCGATGCGATCGGCGCATCCTGATTCCACCAACAGTGCGCATGCGACGTAGGTGAACTTGCCGCATAGCCAGAGCTGCTTCTTGCGCTGACGGATGATCTCGCGAATTAACGATGATGGGCCGCGCTGAAAATAGTTGCAGTCGTAGGCCAGGTAGTCGCCATCGTGCACGAAGCGCTCGACGGCTTCCTTATGCGTCATCAGCTTGGAGACCATCTGATGCGGTTTGTTGTCCCGCACCGCGGCCCGGTAGCCATCCGGGTCGACCTTCAGATAGTCGGCTTTTCCTTCTTCTAGAATGCGCATTTTTTGAAGGTCGTCCTCCTTCCTTTTTGCCCTCGCCTTTAGGGAGAGGGTGGCGCTACTGCGCCGGGAGAGGTATGTCTCCGCGCTAAATCTGAATCCCCGACTGCAGCAGGATGCCGTTGTGAATCAGGAAGCTCCTGATTGTGTTGCCGCGCTTCGGACGGTCGCGCGGCTCGGCGCCGGCGGCCTGAAAATCCGCGATGCGCTCCGCCATCGAGCGCCGGCCCTTGATACTGATCTTGGTTTCCTTGCCCTCTTTTTTCAGGAGGCAGGCCGATACGAGCTCGTCAGGATCGAGTTCAAGGTTGGCGCAGAACTCCTTCAGAAAAGCGACCCGCGACGGATCATCGTGCGGATCGACTCCCGATTGTTCACGCAGACCGGTGAACCAGGTTTTTACCGAATTGTATTCTTCGAGCGGTTTGTTGATTGATGCCATCTTAATTGGAAACCCGCCCCGACTTACTCAGGAAGTCCAAACATTCGCGCGAGTGCTTTGATCTCTTCCTTACGCCATGGCAGCGGCGCCGGCGCCTGGATCATCTTCGCCGCCTTGAGCTGCTCGGTGACCTTCGGATCGCCTTTGAAGGGCTTGCCGTACGAACCCTCGAAGAATTGCTCTTCCAGCGGCGGACGCGGACGCTGACCGCCTGCTTCCCATGACTCGGCCGGATAGCCTACCAGCAACACCCAGAGTGGAATCCATTCGGGCGGCGCCTTGAGGATCTTGTTCATGTGTTCGTGCTGGAATGCGGAGAGACAAACGCCGAGGCCCTCGTCCACGGCGGCCAGCATCGCCTGGCAAATCGCGATTCCCGCATCGGAGGCCGCGGCCGCCGCGACGGAAGGTTGATTGGCATTCTCCGCCAACGGCTTCAGCACGTTCGGCCATACGAACTCGTCGACGAACTTGTGGCTCCATCCATGGGTCGCGTTGAGCGCGCCGACGTCGACGAGCTTCTTCAACCGGCCCTGCGCACCTTTGTAAGCGCCCATGTCCGCGAACGTATAGATGTGCACCGGCGCGAGCTCGATATTGAGCCCCGAAACCGGCGTCTTGATCGCATCGAGAGTCTCGCGAGGAATGTCGTCGCGGATCACGACGATCGCTTTCAGGAACGTCGCGTTGACGGCGCAGGAAGCGATGCGCGCCGCTTCCAGCATGATCTGGATCTTCTCGCGTTCGACTTGACGCCATGACTGGAAGTAACGAATTGTTCGGCGCCGACCAATTACCTCTTTATATTCCATCGACTATTCCTCCGGCTCGAAAACGTAGGGCGTGGGACGGTAAACCCCATTCTCCCGTCCATCGCGCGTGAATTAACACATCGGGCTGCTGTTGTCATACCAGTGGCACAGGCTCTACCCTGTGCGGGATTATGAAACAGATCATCGATTTGAAGGGAAAACGCGCGCTGGTGACCGGAGGTGGCCGTGGAATCGGGCGCTCGATGGCGCTTGCGCTGGCGGATGCCGGTGCCAATGTAGCAGTCGCCTCCCGCTCGCTTGCCGAGCTGGAAGCCGTCGCGAAAGAAATCAGCGACCGCGGTACTCGCGGCTTCGCGGTCATTATCGATGTGATGAATCGAGAGCAGATTACCGCCGGGGTGAATGAGGCGGCGCGTAAACTCGGTGGCCTCGACATCCTGATCAACAACGCGGGCGGAGTGATCGCCGAAAAGCCCGAGTTCCTCAATCCGATCGATCACGACCCCGCCGCCTTCGAGGACAACCTCTTCCTGAACCTCACCCAGGCTTTCTATGCGACGCACGCCGCGCTGCCTTACATGATCAAGCAGAAATGGGGGCGAATCATCAGTATCGGTTCCGGCTATGCGAAAAATGGCGGCGGTCCGCTCGCATACTCGGCCGCGAAACATGGACTGATTGGCATGACGAGATCGCTCGCCTATGCGGCCGCACCGCACGGCATCAACGTCAATGTGCTTTGCCCCGGATGGACCAACACCAAGCTGGTCGATTGGAACATGCTCGGCGCACTGTCCGGAGTGAGCGCCGCGGAAGCCAAGCGTGATGCGGAGAATCACAACATCCAGAAGCGCATCGTCGAGCCCGACGAACTCGGCGCGATGGCCGCGCTGCTCTCGTCTGACGCCTCGGGCGCGGTGACCGGTCAGGTCATCAGCGTCGATGGCGGCTTCATGGTTTAGCGGCATCTGTCGTCGCGACCTTTCGCATGGCCGCAAGCATCGACGCAACGAAGGTGCCAGTCGCGATACAGGATTAACGGGCGGTCCTTTTGGGATCGCTGTAGCGGAAGGTTTCAGAAGCTCGGGTTGTGGCGCGAACCGAGGCATCTCCATTTGACGCCTCGGTCGCGCCAGCGGGAGAATTATTCCAGTCGATCGATCACCTTGCCGAAGCCGAGCGTCATCTCGCTCAGAACGTAGTTCGCCGCGATCACTTTCTTGACCGGCAACCGATTCCACGGATCGAGGCGTGAGGCTTCCGCGAATGCGATCGAGCCGGTGCCGGTCCATGCCTCATGCACCTTGACCTCGGTTTGGGTCTCGATGATTTCCGCGCACACCGGCTTGCCGTTTTCTTCGGCGGAAGGAATCAGCCGCATACTCACTGCTGGTGGTCCCCCGGAATGCCCGTTGGGCGCGGGGCGCTCGGGACGAACGATCGCGCTCGCGAGACGAACTCCGGCTGGCCGTTCGAGGGTGCCATAAACCATGTCGCGCTCGCTCTTGAATTCGATCTGCGCGAGCTTCTTCGGAAAGCCCCAGATTTCGCGCCCGGCCAGCATCGGCGGTTCGGTCGTCACCGCGATGTGCATGATGTAAGTCATCGGGCGGCCCTTATGCTCGACCAGCAGCGAAAGAATCACCTCGTTGTAAGGACCGAAGGTCGTCCACGGATATTCGTAGAACGAGAGCACCGCGGTCGCAGGATCGGCGAGCGCGAGCGGCGCGGGCAGCGCTTCAATTGCCGCGTCGGGATCGGTTTCGAAGGCAACCGAGATCGAGCGGGTGCCGCGATAGTAGAAAGGCGGGCTCTGATACGCGGCCGCATCCGCAGGCATCGAGTAGCCTGCGTTCTTCAGAGTGAGACGTCCATGTTTTTTGGCCATCGTGCGATCCTCCTGGGCGGAGATTCTTGGTCGTTGCCTCATCGCTGCTATAGCGCCTCGCTGGACTGAAGACCAGCATCGGTGCAGGTTGTCTGACATGCCTCGCAGCACGAAAGCCACAGCGAAAAATCCCAAGGTGCAGGATCCCGTCGCGCAATTCTCACGATGGTTTCAGGAGGAGGTCGCAGCCGGCACCGAGCTTCCGGAAGCGATGGCGCTCGCGACTGCCAGTCGCGACGCGATCCCGAGTGTGCGCTTCGTTTTGCTGAAGCAAGCCGACCAACAAGGTTTTTGCTTCTATACCGATATCCGCAGTCCCAAGGGCCGTCAGTTGTTAGAGAATCCCTACGCCGCGATGGTCTTCTACTGGCATCGCAAGGGACGCCAGGTTCGCGTCGATGGCCCCGTCGAGCAGATGACTGCGCGCGAGGCCGATGACTACTGGGCGACGCGGCCGCTTGCGAGCCGGCTGTCGGGCAGCATCTCCCATCAGAGCTATCCGATTGGAAGCCGCGAGGAACTCGTCGCGCGAGTCGCCGAACTGCGGCGCAAGCTGAACGGCAAGGCGCCGCCGCGACCAAACTACTGGCTCGGGTTTCGGGCGATGCCGAAGCAAATCGAATTCTGGGTGCGCGCGCCCCATCGATTGCATCGCCGGGAATTGTTCGTGCGCGCTGCCGCCGGATGGCGCAGGACCTTGATCCAGCCCTGACCTCGTTTGACCGCGCAAGCGCTCGTCTGATACTGCCCGAGTTCTGCATCAATCGGCGAGGTACAGAAATGAAATTCGATAAGAAAGCCGGGGTCGTCACAGGCTCAGGCTCGGGAATTGGGAAAGCGACTGCGATGGAGTTCGCCAAGCGGGGCGGCGCAGTAGTAGTTGCGGACATCAACGAGGAGACCGCGAGTTCGGTTGCGCGCGAGATCACCCGCCTCGGCGGCAAGGCGGTCGCGATCGGCGCCGATGTCACGCGCGAGGCCGACGTCGAGGCGATGCTGTCGCTCGCAACCAAGAGCTTTGGACGTCTCGATTTTCTGCACAACAATGCATTCGGGCTCCCGCCCGCGCCCGAAAATGAGCAGGCGGTGACGCGCGTCGCCGATGTTCCCGATTCGGTGTGGGACAAGACCATCGATGTCGGCCTGAGCGCGGTCTTCCGCACCATCAAGAAGGCGATTCCCATAATGAAGGCGCAAGGCGGAGGCTCGATCGTCAACACAGCGTCTATCTCGGGGCTGTATGCCGACTACGGCATCGTCGCGTACAACGCGGCGAAAGCGGGCATCATCAACTTGACCCGCGTGGTCGCGGTCGAATACGCGCAGGATAACATCCGATGCAACTGCGTGTGTCCGGGCGCCATCAATACGCCGCTGCTCGCGCAGGCCATGGTCGATCCGCGGATGAGGGACGGATTCCTGCGCACGATTCCACTTGGCCGGCTCGGACGTCCGGAAGAGATCGCGAATGTCGTGATGTTCCTCGGGTCCGACCTCGCATCCTTCGTGACCGGCGCGGCATTCGTCGCCGATGGTGGCCAGACCGCGAAGACTGGCAGCCCTTCGTTTATCCCAGACTAGGAGATCGGCATGGCCTCCGACCTTTACGAAAAGGGAATGAAGCTTCGCCGCGCGGTGCTGGGCGACGATTACGTAGATCGGTCGCTCGCGAGCATCGACGACTTCAATCGCGAATTCCAGCAGATGGTCACCGAGCACGCATGGGGCGCGATCTGGGCGCGTCCCGGGCTGTCGAAGAAGCAACGCAGCCTGCTGAATTTGGGGATGCTCGCCGCGCTCAATCGCCCCGAGGAATTCGAGTTGCACTTCCGAGGGGCACTGAAGAACGGATGCACCATCGAGGAGTTGAAAGAGACGCTGCTGCAAATCGCGGTCTACTGCGGAATGCCGGCCGGCGTCAGCGCATTTCGCGTCGCGAGAAAAGTCCTCAACGAGGGTAAAGCCACCAACAAGGTCTGACGGTTCGACACGGCGGCCCTCATCGCACAGCGTTGCTCGCTCGGCACGCTGTCAGTAGCTTGTCTGATGGGCCAAGCGTGCCCCGTCGGATGCCGGAAGCGACACAAAGAAGAACCGATCTTGTTGGCGAGCCTCCCAAGCTCGCAGTTGAGCGAAGCCCGTCCGGCCTGGTCATTCATCTAAGCGGCGAATGGCGGTTGACGCGCGATCTTCCACCGATTGCTCCGATCATTCGCGAATTGGAGTCCGCGCGGCCGCGCAAGATCGAATACGACTCCGATGGACTCATCGGATGGGATTCGAGTCTGCTCGCCGTGATCGACAAGACCAGCCAGCGTTGCAAGCAGCTCAAGATCGAGGAGGATCGCGGCGGACTCCCCGATGGCATGAAGGCGCTGCTCCGGCTCTCGGAAGCGGTCCCCGATAACGAGGGCGCTCGCGGTCAGACATCCGAACCCGGCTTCATCGAGGAAATCGGCCGCGAATTCCTCGGATTTATTTCGGGGATCGGCGACTTCCTGGCGTTCTTCGGCGAAATCGCGATCGCATTCGGCAGGTTCGTGCGGGGCAGGGCGCGCTTTCGCGGTGTGGATCTGGCGACCGCGATCCAGGACTGCGGAGCGAAAGCATTCGGGATCGTCTCACTGATAAGTTTTCTCGTCGGCGTGATTCTCGCCTTCATGGGTGCAGTGCAGCTCGAACAGTTCGGCGCCGCGATTTACGTGGCGGACCTGGTCGGCATCGGAATGGTGCGCGACATGGGTGCGATGATGACCGCGATCATCATGGCCGGCCGCACCGGCGCCGCGTTCGCCGCGCAGCTGGGCACCATGAAAGTGACCCAGGAAATCGACGCGCTCACTACGATGGGAATCTCGCCGATCGAATTTCTGGTCCTGCCGCGCGTTATCGCGCTGCTTCTGATGATGCCGCTGCTGTGCATCTATTCCGATTTCGTCGGCGTGCTTGGCGGCGCGGCGGTTGGCGCCGGTATGCTCGGGATCACGATGCATTCCTTCGTTCAGGAGGCGCTGCATGCTCTGACGCTGGGAGGTGCGATCGGCGGGGTCATCAAGGCTACGGTCTACGGTGTCATCGTTGCGGTGGCCGGATGTCTTCGCGGCATGCAATGCGGTAACAGCTCTTCGGCGGTGGGCGATGCGGCCACCGCAGCGGTGGTCACCGGGATCGTCTACATCGTCGTGGCATGTGGAATTTTCGCTGTGATATTTCACATTCTCTACATCTGAGCATTGAAAGAAACGTTGCCAAATCAGCCCGGCCCTCAAAACGACGAGGCGCATATCACGGTGAAGGATCTCACCATGGCGTACGGCGACTACGTGGTGATGCGGGACCTGAACTTCACCGTCAATCGCGGCGAAATTTTCGTGATTATGGGACCCAGCGGATGCGGCAAGAGCACGCTACTGCGCCATCTCATCGGGCTGAATGAGCCCGCCAAGGGCGAGGTCTGGTATGGCGAAATCAATTTCACCCAGGCGAATCCGTCGGCGCGGCGCAGGATGGTGCGGCACTTTGGCGTGCTCTATCAGGGTGGCGCGCTATGGTCCTCGATGACGCTGGCCGAGAACATCGGGCTGCCACTCGAGGAGTTCACCGATCTCAAGCGCGACCAAATCCTCGAGATGGCGTCGCTCAAGCTGTCGTTGGTGGGACTGAAGGGCTTCGAGAACTATTATCCAAGTCAGATCAGCGGTGGAATGCAAAAACGCGCCGGCCTCGCGCGCGCGATCGCGCTCGATCCGGATGTGCTCTTTTTCGATGAGCCGTCGGCCGGCCTCGATCCCATCAGCTCGCGGCTGCTCGACGATCTCATTTTGGAGTTGCGCGACAGCCTCGGCGCGACGGTGGTGGTCGTGAGCCATGAGCTGGCGAGCATCTTTTCGATCGCCGATGACAGTATCTTTCTCGATCCTGGAACCCGCACCATCGCCGCGCACGGCAATCCCAAGGAACTTCTCGAGCACTGCGATAATCCCATCGTGCATCGCTTCCTGAGCCGCGGCGATTTGCCCAGCACGGATGCGGCGGCCGAAAAAGGCAACCAGGACGCGACGGAAAAGGTCGCGCCTTCATCGGTGAGGTCCAATGGGTAAGCGATTCAGTCCCACGCTAGTAGGCGCATTTGTATTAGGCGCGCTCAGCCTCGGAATTATTACCATCGTGCTGCTGGGCTCAGGACGATTTTTTACCGGCAAGTCGAGCTACGTCCTATACTTCGACCGCGACGTGAATGGGTTGCGGGTCGGCGCGCCGGTAAAATTTCGCGGCGTCGATATCGGTACTGTCGATGCGATCCTGCTCAGCCTCAGCGGAATCGATCAGCAGAGCCAGAATGCCTCGCCCAATGTGAAGATCCCGGTGGTGATCGATATCGACTCACAGAAAATCGAGAGTCATGGTGCGCAGGACGACTTGAGCGATCCTGCGGTCATGCGGCACGCGATCGCGCTCGGATTGCGCGCCGAATTGCACATGCAGAGCTTTGTCACCGGAGTTCTCTACATCGATCTCGACATGCACCCGGGGACCGAAGCGAAATTCTCGATGAACACGATCGAGCATCGCGAAGAGCGCTACCAGGGCATCGAGGAAATCCCGGTACTGCCCACCGCGTTGGAGCAGGCGCAGGAGACCTTGACCAAAGTCATCGAGGAGTTGGGAAAGGCCGACATACCAGGACTGTTCAAATCGATCAGCCAAACCGCGCAGGGCGTCAACAACTTTGTGAAATCGAGCGATCTCAAGAATAGCGTTGACCAGCTTGGCCTGGCGGCGAAAAACCTCTCTGATGCCGCGCTGAGCATTCACGCGCTGGCTTCGAAGATGGGGAACGAAATCGGACCGCTCGGAGATAGTTTGACCCAGAGCTCAAAACAGGCGGGAGAGGCCTTGAAGCAGATGCAGGTGACGCTCGGCAGAGTACAGCGCGTGATCGAGCCGGAATCGCCAATTGCCTACCAACTGACCCAGACCCTGCAGGATCTCTCGTCCGCGGCCGTCGCAGTTCATGAACTCGCGGACATGCTGCAGCGCAATCCCAGCGCGTTGGTGCGCGGCCGGGTCGTGGCGATCCCGGAGGTGAAACGATGAGACGGCTCCCTCTGGCCTTGGTCTGCTTGGCCGTCCTCTGCGCCGGGGCATGTTCGCTCGGAACGGTACTGCAACCGACCGCGGACCTGTCGAAATTCTACGTCCTCACGCCGATAGATCAGTCCGTGCGCGGTACTCCGATAACTTACAGTGCGAACCATGAGCCGAAGACATTGGAAATCGGATTGGGGCCGGTAAAGTTTCCCGCGTATTTGGCGCGGCCCGAAATCGTTACTCGCAGCTCGCCGAATCAGCTCGATCTGTCACCGATCGATCGATGGGCTGAGCCGTTGGACAAGAACTTCACCAGCGTGCTGGGGCAAAATCTCATGTTGTTGCTCGGCGCCCACGTGACCACCTTTCCATGGTATCGGCCCATCAATCTGGACTACCAGGTCACGGTCGACCTCACGCAATTCGATACCGATTCACAGGGGACGGCACGCGTCCTCGGGCGCTGGGAGATCAAGGATCCAGATAACGGCGATCTGTTGAACTCAGGTGAAATAAACCTCACCCAGGCATCGCAAAAGGGCGAGCCAGCCGCGGCAACCTTGAGCCGCGCGCTGAGCGACCTGAGCACGCAGCTCGCCGATGCTATCCGGGCGACGAAACATCCGGCGGCTCCCGCCGTCATCTTTAGAGAAGGACGATGAATTAAAGCTCGCGGCGGCCGGTGAGGGCGGAGGCGAGGGTGGCGGCGTCGCTATATTCGAGGTCACCACCGGCCGGAAGTCCGCGCGCGAGGCGAGTGGTTTTCACGCCGAGCGGTTTCAGCATCCGCGCGATGTAGAGCGCGGTCGCCTCACCCTCCACCGTCGCGTTGGTTGCGATGATAAGTTCGCGGATGCGCGGAGGATCGCCGATGCGCGCCAGCAGTTCCTTCATCTTCAAGTCATCGGGTCCGATGCCGTCGAGCGGCGCGAGAGCTCCGTGGAGCACGTGGAAGACGCCGTTGAAACTGCGCGCGCGCTCGATCGCCATCAAATCGGCGGGCCCTTCAACCACGCATACCACGTCGTGCTCGCGAGCTTCACTGTCGCAGATCTGGCATCGAGGAGTATCCGACAATCCGTAGCATTCCGCGCACAATCCGACGCGCTCCTTCATTTCGAGGAGCGCCTCCGCAAGTGCAATGACTTCGTCGCGGGGGCGATTGAGCAGGTTGAACGCGAGGCGCGAGGCGGTTTTCTCGCCGATGCCGGGCAGCCGCGAAAGTTCCTTGACCAGCCGCGTCATCGCGGGCGGCAATCCATCCTGTCGCTTGATGGGGTCAGCCACCAAAGTTTTCCGCGTTCCTTTTTCCCTCTCCAGAAGGGAGGGGGTGGCGCTCCGCGCCGGGTGAGGTCTCGAATGGCAACGCGCCTAGTCTCCCCCGAATCCCGGGATCTTGAGGCCGCCCATCGGGCCGAGCTTGCCCATCGCTTCCTGCATCAGCTGTTGCGCGCGCGCGAGGGCGTCATTGACCGCCACGACGATCAGATCTTCCATCATCGGCTTGTCGTTGGCGGCAATCAGCGAGGACTCGACTGTGATGCGGCGGATGCGCATCGAGCCGTCGGCGATGACCTTGACCATCCCGCCGCCGGACTCGGCCTCCACGGTCTTGCGCGCGGCCTCATCCTGCACACTCTTGAGTTTTTCCTGCAGCTGTTGCGCCTGTTGAAAAAGTTCGCTGATGTTAAACTCTGCCACGATTTTGTACTCCGCTAGTCCTTCCGGGGTGCGTCGGCGTCTTTCGCGGTAACAGTTTCAGTATCGGGTGTGATGCGAACCTCGACAAGCCGTGCTTCGAGCTCATCGAAGATACGTCGCATCTCGGGATCCTGCAGCACCGCCTGGCGATCCTCGGGACCACCGGCGCGCGATTTCGGCGCTGTCTCGATGGGTGCGACTGGCGGTGGCGGAGTCGCCGGAGTGGACGCATCGCGGACGACGGTCAGCTTCGGCTCGATTTCGCGCGGGCCGGGTTGCTCGATTTTTGGCGCTTCAGGAGTTGTCGGCTTCGCGGTTCCATTTGATGGGGTTGGGGTCGCGGCTGCTGATGAAGTCGCGGACGACGCTTTGCCGGTTGCCGTGCTGACCACGGTGCCATTCGAGGAGACCTCGACTTTGATCGGCCGCCCGAGGAACTCGCCAGCCAGCTCCGCGATGGTTCCGCGATTGTCGCTCAGATATCGAATGTAGATGTCGTTGCGCGCGTTGACGGTGAGGACATCACCATCGAGCGCGAGCGCCGCGCCCTGTTCCATAAAACCCGCCAGCGCCGCGCGGCGGGTGCGAATGAAATCGCGCAGCTCGGGCAGGTCCGGTTTGAGTGGTCCTTGTGCGACGGATGGCGAGAGCGGTGCCGTAACCCTTGCCGGAGGAGGCGTCGGTGCCGGTGCGCGGGAGGGCGCGGTCGCGTTGACCTCGCCCTCTACTTTCATGCGCCGCGTGCCGATCGGTTCAGATGAGCGCGCCGGTGATCCGGCTGACGAACCTCCCGATGATGCGCCTCCGCCTGATCCCGATGACGCAGGTCCGGCGGCGCCGCCATTTCCGATCGCGCGGAGGAGTTCGTCCGCATCCATCACCGGCGCGAGCGCCGCCATTCGGATGACGGCCATCTCCATCAGCAGGTCGGGATATGGAGACTTTAGCAATTCTTCCTGCGCCTCCGCCATCAGGCGAAACAGGCGCATCACGTCGCGATTGCTCGCGCGCTCCGCCAGCCGCTTTAGCTCGATCGCTTCATGGTCGGGCAGGTCGGCGAGCGGAGTCATCGAATCGTCGGAGGGAAGCTTGGCGATGGCGATGTTGCGCAGCGCCTCAAGCAGATCGCGCCCGAGCGATTCGAGGTTGGCACCGCGCGAATGCAGCTCGCGCACCTTGCGCAGAGCACTGGCGGCATCCTTGCTGATAATCGCATCGCACAATGCGTACACGACGCTGCGGCTTGCCACGCCGAGCGTCGATGCGACCTCAGCCTCGGTGACCACATCGCTGGAAGCGCACGCGATGGAGGTTTCCAGCATCCGCTCCGCATCGCGCATACTGCCGCCGGCTTCGCGCGCGAGGAGCAACAGCGCAGATTCCTCGACGTTGACGCCCTCACGCGAGGACAGTTCCTTCAGCCTCGCGAAGATGACCTGCAGCGCGATGCGGCGGAAATCGTAACGCTGCAGCCGCGAGAGAATCGTCTCCGGCATCTTCTGCGGCTCTGTAGTCGCGAGGATGAATTTGACGTGCGGCGGCGGCTCTTCGAGGGTCTTCAGCAGCGCGTTGAAGGCCTGGTCGGTAAGCTGATGCGCCTCGTCGATGATGTAAATTTTGAAGCGATCGCGCGCGGGCCGGTAGCTGAGGTTCTCGATGATGGCGCGGGCGTCATCGATCTTGCGATAGGTGGCGCCGTCGATTTCGGAAACATCCAGCGCGCGGCCGGCGCGAATCTCGATACACGCGGGGCATTCGCCGCAGGGCTCGGGCGTCGGACCCTTCTCGCAATTGAGGCATCGCGCGAGGATGCGGGCCGCAGTGGTTTTGCCGACGCCGCGAATGCCCGTGAACAGAAACGCATGCGCGATACGGCCGCGCTTCAGCGCCTCGCTCAGGGTGCGGGTGACATGCTCCTGGCCGACCAGCTCGCCGAAGCGTTCCGGACGCCATTTGCGCGCGAGCACCAGATGTGAGGATGCGGCTTCGGCCATTTCCACCTTGGAATCCACTTAGCACAGGAGTTCGCGCGCGAGATCATCGGTCGATAGGCATGCCGGTCGATGATAGCCAGGCACCCCTGCGGCACAGAAAGTTGGCCGGTACCGTTGCTTCCTTCCGGACCTGGCGGGGTTCGCGGTGCTCCCTTGCGCAGGACCCGGCTATCAGCGGCGGGCATACGTAGCTACAGACGACCTCGCGCGCGACTTCGTTCCAGTGCCGAGCTATTAGATTATCACATCGATGCAGTTGCAACCTCACGCGGCGATGGGATGTTGATGGATGATGCTCGCACTGACAGAGAAACCCGACTAAAATCAAATTGATGCCAACGGGAAAGCAAATTCTTTCGAAGCTGCTGAAACTTCCCGCATCGGAGCGCGCAGAACTTGCGGGCGAATTGATCCGTAGCCTCGACGACGCTCACGATCTGATTACGGCTAAGGCGTGGGCGCTTGAACTTGAGAAGCGCGTGAACGATGTGGTCTCGGGCAAAGTGAAGACCGAAAGCTGGACCAAGGTTCGTTCCCGCATCGAGGCTAAACGACGCGCACGCAAGGGCTGATTCCCAACAATGTGGAGCCGCATGAAAATTTCGTCCGCCGATTCGACGAAAGCGCGAAGATAAACTCAAACGCCCGGAAGCGTATGGCAATACAGCAAGATTTCCAAAACGCCATGATCGACGAGGTCTATCGACCTGCACTACAACGATGTCACTACGACGCGAGAATATTCCTTACTATGATCGGTCGAGACGGAGGAGTGCAGACGGCAAAGGTTTTGTTGGCAAGCGGATCCCCGCAATACGGTTTTACTGAGCTCTGGCAGCGCAAAGGGCTCGACCTAACCGTCGAGCATCTAGTCCTTCAGCAAAAGTGGCGTGGATTATTTTCGACCGCAGAACTGCAGGAGGCTGAAGACCGATTACGCGCTCATTCAACTGCCCACCCGGGGGGCCAGAGTCCGTACGTGAACCATCCTTGCACGGCCAGTTCGTGCCCTCTTTAAAAGAGCAGCACAATCGCGCGTCGTGCGCTCCATCTATCCAGCCGCAACTGGCATCATTATTCATTGATGCTGGATCATCTGAAAGCAAATAATCGCGCCTGGGCCGCGAGGATGCTGTCCTCGGATGCCGAGTTTTTTCGCCGCCTCGAACGGCAACAGGCCCCGGAATATCTCTGGATTGGATGCTCCGATAGCCGCGTCCCCGCCAACGAGATCGTTGACCTCGCGCCCGGCGAGCTGTTCGTGCATCGAAATGTGGCCAACCTCGCGCCGCCGCAGGACGCGAACTATCTGTCGGTGCTGCAATACGCCGTCGATGCGTTGAAGGTGCGCCACGTCATCGTGGTGGGGCACTATGGATGCGGCGGGGTGAGTGCGGCGGTGGATGGCAAACGTCGCGGCCTCGTCGACCACTGGCTGCATCCCATCCGCGAGGTCTTCCACGACAATCGCCGGGAGCTCGAAGCGATCGTGGAAGAGCGCGCGCGGCTGGAACGTCTATGCGAGCTGAACGTCATCCGGCAGGTCAGGAACGTGGCGTCCGATATCATCCTGCGCGAGGCGTGGGCGCGTGGCCAGGAGGTCAGCGTCCACGGCTGGGTCTATTCTCTCGCCAACGGTCTGGTGAAAGACCTCGAAGTCACGACGAGGTCGCAGCAAGACCTCGATCGCTGAGTGCTTCGTGAAATTTTAGTGATTCGATAGCGCCACTTCGGCGGCGCTGATATCTAGATTTAGAACATGCCGCATTCCGCAAAAGATCGGTTGACGCTCGGTCTCATCCAGATGAGTTGCGCGCCGGAACCGAAGCAGAATCTCCAGAAGGCCATCGCACGCATCGAGGATGCGGTGCGGCGTGGCGCCGACACCGTATGCCTTCAGGAACTCTTTCGCTCGCAGTATTTTTGCCAGGTCGAGGAGAATAGCCGCTTCGATTTGGCCGAGCCGATTCCCGGTCCGACCACCGAGGAGCTGTGCAAGGTGGCGGCGGCGCGCAAGGTCGTGATCATCGCGTCGCTGTTCGAGAAGCGCACCGAGGGCATCTATCACAACACTGCGGTCGTCATCGATGCGGACGGGAAAATCGCCGGGAAGTATCGCAAGATGCACATCCCCGACGATCCCCGCTACTACGAAAAGTTTTATTTTACGCCCGGCGACCTCGATTTCGTCGCGCATCCGACCGCAAAGGGCCGGATGGGCGTCCTGGTATGCTGGGATCAATGGTTTCCCGAGGCCGCGCGGCTGACCGCGATGGCCGGCGCGCAGGTGCTGTTCTATCCGACCGCGATCGGATGGTGGCATGGCGAGACGTCCGAGGATCGCAAGAAGATGCTCGATGCGTGGATCACGATTCAGCGCAGTCACGCAATCGCTAATGGCGTGTTCGTCGCGGTCACCAATCGTGTCGGTATCGAGGATGACCTGGAGTTCTGGGGCAACTCATTCGTGGCCGATCCATTTGGCGAGATCGTCGCGCAGGCCGATGCGAAATCCGAAGACACGCTCATCGTCGAATGCGACCTCGGCAAGATCGAGCGCACGCGGCGCAACTGGCCGTTCCTGCGCGACCGCCGTATCGACGCGTACCAGGACCTGACCCGCAGATATCGCAGCTAGATTTGCCGGTGAGACATGGCGATTGATCCTTCACATCACGCGCGCCTGCGTCATTACCGGATGCCGGCCGAATGGGAGCCGCATCTGGCGACCTACCTGGTATGGCCCCATAACCTCGATACTTGGCCGGGAAAGTTTGAGCCGGTGCAGCCGGCGTACGCGAAGATGGCGGCCGCGATTGCCGAGTTCGAGCCGATTCGGGTGCTGGTCAAAAGCGCCGATGAGGTCGAGCCGGTCCGTGCGCTGATTCGGACCGCAGTCGGCAATGCCGAGCTGATGAATCGCGTTGAGCTCATCGTCGAGCCGACCAATGATTCGTGGATTCGCGACCATGGGCCGATTTTCGTCAATCGCGCTTCCAGTTCGGATGGCCCAGGGCAAATCGCGCTGGATTGGAAATTCAATTCGTGGGGCGAAAAGTACGGCGCCTATGACCTCGACGATGCGATCCCACGAAAGCTCGGCGCGCGCTACGGTTTCGAGGTTATGGAGCCCGGGATCGTGCTCGAAGGCGGCTCGATCGACGTCAATGGTGAGGGGCTCCTGCTCACCACCGAATCGTGCCTGCTGAACAAGAATCGCAACCCGCACCTGAGTCAGGCCGCCATCGAGGAATACCTGATGGCGTATCTCGGCGTGACCCATGTGCTATGGCTCGGCGACGGCATCGCCGGCGACGACACCGACGGGCATATCGATGACCTCGCGCGCTTCGCCACCCCGCACATCATCGTGACCGTGGTCGAGGACGACCAGACTGACGTCAACTATCATGTGCTCCAGGACAACCTGAAGCGCCTGCATGCGATGCGCGATGAGCATCGGCACCCACTCCGAATCGAAACGCTGCCGATGCCGGCGCCGGTGGTTTATGACGGCACTCGCCTGCCCGCCTCGTATGCGAATTTTTATATCGCCAACGGCGGCGTCATCATGCCGACCTTCGATTGCGCGGCCGATGCAATAGCGGTGCAAACCTTGCGCCGAATTTTTCCTGGCCGTCGCGTGATCGGCGTACCTTCGATAGATTTAGTCTGGGGTCTCGGTGCGATGCATTGTCTGACCCAGCAGCATCCACTTCTGCGAAGCTAGACTTTATTAGGCGCGTTAGGACTTTGCGCGCGGGAATTTTGTAAAATTTACATGATCGACCGTGTAAAAAGGTAAATTTACAAAATTCCATTTTCCTCTGAAACGCAAAAATCCCGCATAACTCCTCAGTTTTCTGTTCGGCACGGGATGTGTATTAGAGCTTCCCTGTCGTTATTACGAAACATGAGGAAGGACATCGTAGAAAATCCCCTGAATGCTCGCGCGATGTGCTTTCCTGGCAATTAAAATATCGAATCGGGAAAAGGGGATCCCTCTTCGGCAGAGTTCAGAACGCCGGCTCGGGTGCGATCATCGGCACCCCCCCACCGATAGGAGCAGCCGGGCAGGCGCTGCCACTCCAGCCTTCACGCAAGTCAGTGCGACTGAAGAGCACGCTGACTTGATGACAAAGAATCTTCCCC